>Ga0187876_1000634_pt1 | contig 34882 bp, 21 predicted proteins | sample June2016WEW_17_4_FD_133000 | JGI IMG/M metagenome (GOLD analysis project Ga0187876, IMG submission 133000) | Peatland microbial communities from SPRUCE experiment site at the Marcell Experimental Forest, Minnesota, USA - June2016WEW_17_40 | ecosystem: Environmental > Terrestrial > Soil >...
CCACCGAGAGGCCGGGATAGGGCTCGGACATGATGTAGGTGAGCACGAGGATGCCATCGCCCAGCACGTCGTGGTGCGGCGGCCGGAGCGCGCGCAGCGCCTGCACCGCGTCGACCATGGCCTGGGCGGCGTTCACGCCCAGCTCTGGGCGCGAGGAGTGGGTGGCCCGGCCATATACGTCGAGGCGCAGCTCGGCGCGACCACGCTGGCCGCGCGCTAACTGGAGGGAAGAGGCTTCGCAGGTCACGGCGAAGTCGGGCCGCACGCGTTCCGCTACGTGCACGGTGGCCGGCCCTTCGACCAGCTCCTCTGCGATTGTCGCCGAGACCACAGCCTTGCCGCGTGCGAGCCGTCCGCGCAGCGAGGCGACGCCGTGGATGCAGGCTGCCAGCGGCCCCTTCATGTCCATGGCCCCGCGCCCGTAGAGGCGGCCGCCAACGCGCTGGCCGGCGGGATCGTGGGTCCATGCGGCGGGATCGTTGATGCCGACTGTATCCATGTGCGAGTCGAGGAGGATGCAGGGGCCGGGGCCGGCATCGAGGGTGCCGATCACGTTCCCCAGATCGTCGACCTCGACTGTGAGGCCCAGCTGCGCCATCTCCTCGGCGACGATCCGCGCCACGTTTTGCTCCTGGCAGGAGAGGCTGGGCTCGTGGATCAGCCGCAGGGCTAGCGTGGCGATGGCTTCGGCATCGAGTGTGCCCGGTTGATCGGCGGTGGACGCCATACGTATCCTTTCGCGAGTGGCAGTCCGTGTTGCTGCGCTAGTTCCCTTGGGACAGCTCATCCATGAGCTGCTCCGCGGCTGCGAGCGTTGGTGCTTCTATCGCGACATAGCCAACCTGCCGGGATGTGCGTTGCCATTGGTTGGCGGCCACGGCCTTGCTCTCGGGTACGACTCGGACGACATGCCCCATGCCGAACTGCTCCTTCAGTGCATGCATTGCCTCCAGCATGATCTGCCTGCCGTCCTCATGGACCGGAGTGAACGCAGCCAGATCCGAAATGACGCCAAATCCGGGGCGCAGCGTGCTCGCCAGACGCAGGGCGTCATCGCGCGCGGCAGCCACCTCATGGGCATCCAGCCTGCCGGTGATCCGTACATAGAGCCGATTCTTGACTGGGTCCGATCGATTGCTGTACATCCGCTTCTCCTTGTACCGCTCGTAGGTTGTCAACGGGCATCCGTAGCGGTGCGAAACTGGCCGGAGGTTGCGAATCCTCTCATGGTGCAAGCCACTAGCGGCCTGCAGCGTGCGGGCAGTGCGATGTCGGATACGCGTGCGCAAAGATAGTTGGCAAGCTACCAAGTGCAACCTGACCCGTCTATGCTCTGCGTCGAGGATAAGCGTTCCGGCATCGCGGTGTCTACCTTCTGGCGGAGTCGTGCGGCGGCCTGTGTGTAGGGTACGCTGCTTGCCAGCGCGGCGGGACTGCACTATAACCTAGCTAGCACAGCCTCTTGCAAATCTCCCACGCGATCGGGGGAGGGACAGGCCATCGAGAGCGCGAACTTGGTACGGCCCGAGAGCCACGGTGTGAAGGCGACACCGGCACAGGGACAGGCCGGACGGCTGGTCCTGCTGTTCTGGGCCTATCTCTTCTGCCTTGGGCTGGCAATGGGCGGCATGACGCCCTATGTGGGCCCTTGGGCGTCGCAGCAGCTTGGCGCTTCTGCCCAATTGATTGGCATCTTGTTCGCCTGTGGCGCGGTTGGGGCCATGGTGGGCGGGCCGCTCCTCGGCATGGTGACCGACCGCACCGGACGCCGCAAGGGGATCACCATCTGCTGCCTGGGCCTGGGCGGTCTTGGCATGCTCATCATGAGCCAGGCGCACACGGTGGCAATTGCCATATTGGGGATGCTCGGCAGCTCGGCCGGCGGTATTTGCATGGGCTTGCTGCTCGTCGCCGCTGGCGACGCCGTGCGCCACGCCAACCCCACGCGCACCGGCCGGCCTGACAGCGGCAGCATGTCCTTCGTGCGCATGGGCTTCTCGCTCGGCTTTGTGGCCGGCGCTCCGCTGGGCGGGGTCCTGGCCCAGGCGCTCGGCTACCCCGGCCTGCTGGCTGTGCTCGGCATCAGCCAGGTAGCTATTGCCGCTATGGCGCTGTTCGTGTTGCCGGAGACCGGCGAGCGCGCGCAGGGGTCGCATGAGGAAGGGGTGGCCCGTGGCAGTCTGCGGCCTTTGGTGCTCTTCTGCCTAGCCGGATTGCTGGTGATGATCTCGGACCAAGCCAAGACCCAGTTCTTGCCGCTGCGGTTGACCGATGAGCTGCACATGCTGCCGTCGACGGTCGGCCTGCTGTTTGGCTTCCAGGCCATGATCGAGCTGGGCACCATGCCGCTGGCCGGCCTGATTGCCGACAAGATCGGGCTGGCTCCTGTGCTGATGGTCACGTTCGCGCTGCCGATCCCCTACCTGCTGGTTGTCAGCAGCACCTCGAACCTGGCGGTGCTCTTCGCCTTGCAAGTGGTCCAGGCGACCGCCGTCGCCGGCTTCCTTGCCCTGGCATTCGTGCAGGCGCAGGCACTGGCGCCCGGTCGCGAAGGCTTTGCCACGACACTATACGGCGCCGGCTTCTCCGCGTCGCGCTTTGCGGCGGGACTGCTGGTCGGCAGCATGGCGCAAGGGGTGGGAGTCGCAGGCAGCCTCCAACTGAGCGCGGTCCCCGTGCTGCTCGGGTGCTTGCTCCTGGCGATCAGCCTGCGGCGCCCGGCTACAGCCGCGGGGGCGGTGCCGGGCGCTGGCCCGGTGCCCGGGACCTGACGCGGCGCTTTTGCTCCTACGGGACTCCGGAGATCACAGGTTCAAGGCAGGATTACTGTCGCCAGGCCGTAGGCAGGAACAGGTCGTCGTCGACAACACCGTAGGCAGAGAGGTCGAGCTTCTTGTCCGACGCTTCCTTGCAGATGTAGACAATCTGGCCGTTGCCGTCCATGCCCCCAAAGAACAGGTGGCCCGTGCTACCACAGTGCACGCAACGCTTCTGCTGCACGGGACGGTATGAGCGCTTCGCAGTCGCAGTAGACCAGGTGCTATTCATCCGATCCTCCCACCCGCGGTATAGCCAACGGGAATGATTGCCAGCGGACATCTCTACCTGCCGACGTGCCCGATGCTGTACCGGGCTCATCTTTGCTACCTTATTGTGGTGCCTCGGCGAAGCTCTCGCGCCAGCCATACGTCCAGTATTTGTCGCAAAAAAGGACTAGGCCGGCATTTCGGTCTTTTCCACACAGTACCCGTCAGCAGTCGCTGGTTGGTCTGTCCGCTCGCTAGGACGCGCACAGCGATCATGCTATGCTGGTCAAGGCGGCTCAGCACGTACGTTGCTGACCGGGGGCGAAAGGGGCGGGAATGATGGCTGCGCATAGCGCCACTCCAGAGGCGTTGCGGGGACAGGGCGTTGACGCGTGGGAGCGTGGGGACGCGGCTGCTGCCCTGGCTTTGTTGCGGGAGAGTCTGGCTGCGTTCCGGCACAGCAATGACGTTGCCGGCAGCGCGCGAGCGCTGAACGATCTGGCCACCATCGCGCAGCTGCAGGAACGCTATGCCGATGCTCGAACATACTGCCTGGAAGGCCTGCCGCTGGCGACAAGGGCCGAAGATCAGCCGCTGGAGGCGGCGCTGCTGCGTACGCTTGCGGACGTTGCCAGGCAGGATGGGGATCGGGCAGCAGCACTCCAGTACTACGAGCGCTGTGCGGGCATCTTCGAGCGGATGAACGATCCCGGTAACTGCGCTGCTGCCGTGGCCTGGATGGGCATGTTGGCCTGGGAGGCCCACGACTTGGCGGTCGTCGTGCAGCACTTTGAGCGCGCCGTGGCGCTCTACCGGCAGGCAGAGGATGCCAAGGATACCGGCCGAGCCCTACTGAACCTGAGCATGGCCATGGCAGAGCTGGGTGATGGGGCCGAGGCGGAGTCGCTGCGGGCAGAGGCCGCCGCGCTGTTCGCGTCCGTCGACGACGCCGAGGATCTCGCGTTGGCAGAGCAGGCACCCGATGACAGCGCCTCCCAAGAAGACGATGCGATTGCGCCACCGCGGACGCAGGTGATCGAGGCAGGCTACGCTACCATCTTTGGATCTGTCGAGCGCGCGATCACCGCCGATCTGCTGCGGCAGTTCACCGGCGTGCTGCAGGTGGACGTGAGCAGGTTTCTGGGCAAGACGACCCAGATTCGTGTGGCCTTGGCACAGTGTGGGATTACCCTCGACGTGGTGCCTGCCAAGCGCCTGCGGAGTTACCTCTTGCCGCAGACGCTGGCGCATCTCGAGCAGACCGCGGCCGGTGGCTTGACCCCCGCCATGCGCGACCGTGTCTTGGCGACACATCTCGTGCTAGGCGTCAAAGTGGAGCCTTGCCACGATCGCGGGGGCCAGAGCAAGGCTTTCATCCGAGCACTCACGGGCCACTTCGACGGCTTCTTCTGTGCCGATGACGCATACTATACGCCCAGCGGGGCACTGTTGGCAGGCTCACGCCACGCTCAGCCGTACTGAACGCACCTACAGCGTGCGACGGGGAACAGGCCGGGAAGGGCGCTGCCGCAGCATTCGGCAGAAGCAGTGCCGTCGGGAGGGACTACAATACTAATAAAGATCATCGATCGGATGAGGTATCGCGTCGGTAGGACGATCCGCTCCCTCGCTGGAGGTAGAGCGTTAGAGGAGAACCATGTCGATTTCGGTCTGTACAGGGAAGCTGCATCGCGTGCATGTGACGGCAGCAAAGCTCGACTATGAGGGCAGCATTACGATTGACCCGGTGCTCATGGCGGCGGCCGGCATTGTGCCCTACCAGGTGCTGCACATCAACAGCATGGCCAACGCCGCACATTGGGAAACGTATGCGATTCCCGGGACAGCTGGATCCGGCGAGATTTGCCTGAACGGCTGCCCGGCCCGCCTGTTCTATCCGGGCGACGAGGTCATCATTCTGTCGATTGAACAGCTGACGCGCGAGGAAGCGGCGCACGCCGAACATCGCGTGGTCTATGTGGACGCGCACAACACGCCGGTCCGCACGAAGATCGTCAGGGCATCGGCAGCAACAGCTTGAAGACGCTGCCCGTGGGGCCGGTCGACTCCAGCAGGAGATCGCCGCCCATGGCGCGCGCGAGACCGCGGCTGATGTAGAGGCCGATGCCCATCGAGCTGCGGCCGGCCCGAATCGCGCTCCCGCGCAAACGGCCATAGCGCGTGAAGAGGTGCGCGCGATCTTCGAGTGGCACTCCCTTGCCGTCGTCGTGCACGGTGATGGCCGCCATGTTGCCTTCACGGATCCACTTGACTCGCACGGTGCTGCCTTCCGGCGAGTACTTCGTAGCGTTGTCCATGAGATTGACCAGAATTTGCACCGCCCGGCCAGCATCGGCCCGGACCGTCAAGTCTTGCGGGCCCTGGGTGGCGATGGCCTGGTCCTGGCCGATGGCGCGCGCTTCCTCGACTGCTTGCTGGACTAATGGGGCGCATTGCAGCGGCTGCACCTCGATGGGGATGTCACCAGCGCCCACGCGGCCAATGATAGCCAGGTCGTCGACGAGGCGGCGCTGCCGGCGAGCAGCTTTGAGAATAGCGTCCACGTAGTGGCGGCGCTCCTTGTCGGTCAGCCGGTCCCAGCGCTGATCGAGGAGCTGGGCGAAACCCAGAATGGCAGCCAGCGGCGCGCGCAGCTCGTGGCTCGCCGCCGAGATCAGGTCGTCGTGCGCCGCCCCGCTCGCCGCTTCCGCCGCATCGGGCTTCGCGCCTCGCTTTCCACCAGGTGATGGTTGCTTGACCGACGAGGGGAAGTCGAGTTTGTTGCCACCTCCAGGAGAAGCCGCCGCTTCTGGGTGGTGGCGTGGGTTGGTTTGGGCGAAACGCTGCTCCCTGGCCGGGCTCAGCGGTCCAACCAGCAGCAGGGCCTCGTTGCGTGTGGGACGTGCCGAAGATTCCAAGCAACCGATCATTATCACTACACCGTTACTCTCCTCGCAAGCGTGCGCAGCAGGTTCGTGCCGTCGTCGCGCGCGCCGGCGAGATACTCGGCCACACAGCCGATGAGCAGGACCCCAGCGAATGGTCGCTCCGAGATGCGTGCTATACCACCGTCAGCGTGCCCGGACGATAGGTGATGTTGTAGTTGGCGTCGATTGCGCCGCTGACGGTAATGGTAAATGTTCCAGTAGTCTGGCCCGTGGTCGGCACGCTCAGCGCCGGTGGGCTGTTTGGCGCGATATTGAACGTCGCGGGCGTATCGCCGTTGACGAGGCCGCTGTAGCTGGCCGTCAGCGCGGGAATTGGCGAGCCGTGCAACATGACCTTGTTGTTGGCGGTGATCGTCAGTGCCGCGGGAATGACGGTCAGCACCCCCGGCCTGTAGCTCATCGTGTAGTCGGCGGCGGCGGCATTGCCTGCCGTGATCGTATAGGTGCTCACGGCGCTTGCAGGCATAGCCGACGTGCTCAAGCTGGGCGGCGTCGTCACCACGGCGCTGGTATCGCCGTTCACAAAGCCGCTATAGCTGGCCGAGAGCACCGGCAGCGCCGCACCATAGACTTTTGCTTTGTTGTTGGCGGTGACTATCAGCACCGCGGGAACCACCGTCAAGGTGCCGGACTTGTAGGTGATGTTGTAGTCGGCGCTGGACGCCGGACCACCGGCCGTCACGGTATACGTGCCAACGTGGCTGGCCACGCTGGCAGTCGTCGTGAGCGTCACCGTTATGCCCAGCGAGGTCGCGGTATCGCCGTTGACAAGCCCGCTGTAGCCGGCTGTCAAGGCGGGCAGGGCCGCTCCGTAGACCTTGGACTTGTTGTTCGCGGTAATGGTTAGCGCCGTGGGTATTATGGACAGTGTGCCCATCCTGTAGGTAATCGTGTAGTTGGCCGTGGACGTTGGGCCACTGATGGTGATCGGGTAGCTACCCACCGCACTGGCCGCGCTCGCCGTCGTGGCGATCGACGGGGCCGGGCTCAACGAGTCGCCACTGGCCAAGCCGCTGGTCGTGTAGGTGAGCGCCGGCAGCGCCGCGCCGTAGATCTTGGCCTTGTTATTGGCGCTCACCAGCACGGCCGCTTTGGCGATGGTGAAGCTCTGCGATACCGGCGTGGCCGCGGCGTAGACGGAGTCGCCTGGTTGCGAAGCAGTGACCGTGCAGGAACCGGCGCCAGTCAGGTGCACCTTTGCAGTAGTACCGGTGGTGACGATGGTGCAGGCATCGGTCGCGCCGACCGTGAGCTGGGCGGCCAAGCCGGAGGAGGTGGTGGCCCCTGGATCGAAATCTGGAGCACCATACGTCTTGCCGGCCAAAGGAGCAAACAGAATAGTTTGACTCGCCAAACTAACAGTCTGGCTATAGGCCGACGACGTGCTGCCGGTGTAGGTGGTGTCGCCGCTATAGACGGCAGTGATGGCATGAGGCAGGTCGCTCGCCGCCAGGGTCGCTATCGGGCACGTCGCCGTGCCGCCGGCAAGAGTCACAGCGGAGCATAGCAGGGTCGTCCCATCCAGGAATGTCACGGTGCCGGTGGCCGTGGCCGGCGACACGGTGGCCGTGAACGTCACCAACTGCCCAACGGTCGAAGGGTTGACGTCCGACGCTACGAGGGTGCTGGTCGCGGGGTTGATGGACTGCTGGGCAAGCGGCTGCGACGTACTGCTGAGGTAGTTGCTGTCGCCGCTATAGGTGGCCGTGATGGAGTGTGTACCGGCGGCGAGGGTATCTAGCGAGATGGTGGCGCTCCCGTTCGACACGGTTCCGCTGCCCAGGTCGGTGGCGCCGTCCATGAAGACGACAGTGCCGCTGGCCGTACTGGGCGAGACGGTAGCGGTAAAGGAGACCGTTTGCCCGGGGGTCCAGGGGCCGGGATCGGCGGTGAGAACCGTGCTGGTGCCGGCCTGCGCCACGGTTTGCGCAAGTGGAACGGATGTCGCTCCGCCGTAGGTGGAGTCACCGCTGTAGTCGGCTGTGAGCGCGTGCGTGCCGACGGTGAGGGCCTCGGTCGTTAGGATTGCGACGCTGCCGCTCAAGCTTGACGTGCCCAGCGGGGTCGTAGACCCACCATCCATGAAGACCACGGAACCCGTCGCGGCGCTGGGCGAGACGGTGGCGGTGAGCGTCACCGTTTGCCCGAAGGCGGAGGGGTTAGGACTGGAGGTCAGGGCGACCGTCGTGCTACTGCAGGTGCCCGTTGAGAGCGAGCAGGTCAGCGGGCTGCCGGCGGCGAGGGCCAGATGCGCGATCGGCTGGCCACCGTACTGCTCCGCCCCGCTGCTGTTCAGCCCGGTGACGGGGACCGTGGCCGACGACGTGCCGCTAATTGTGATGGTCTGCCAGGTACCGGTGGTGTCGCGCGCGATGGTGCCGGATACTCCGGCTGCGTCATACTGCATGCGGCTGGCCATATCCTGGCCGATGGTGTCCATGGTTGGGCTCAGGATGGGAAGGGTGAAGTAGCTGTTGTACTTGTCAAGCGTGGCATCCAGGAGGTCGCTCACGAGGGAGTGCGTGCCGTCGTAGGCTCTGAGGTTCGCGACGTGGAACATCAAGGGGTCGATGTCGCCGGTAAGCAGGTAGGTCAAAATCCGGCTGCTTTCCCGGTCCAGCAATTGCTGGTAGGTGTCGACGTGCCCGTTGGCACCCGTGGGATAGATGCACTGGTCTTCGTTCAGCCATTCGGTGGGGGTCGTGACGTTGTAGTAGAGATTGGTGGGATGCCTGGGGAGCATCAGGATTGAGGGCTGGTACGCGTTGTAGAAGCCGGTGTTCGGCGAAGGGTTGCTGTAGTTGGTGGGATCGGGGTTGGTGGGCGTGGGGCCCGTGTGCGAGCTATCGACCACAATGTAGCTAATGCCGGACGTCGCTGCGACGCTGAGAAAGTCCGGGTTCCTCACGCCTGAATACTCCGGTGGTACCAGGTCGTCCACGTTGAAGTTCGTGAGGGGAAGACTGGCGGCAACCTGGTCGTTGTACTGCAGCTCCTGCGTGTAGGTGAGCGTCGTCGTGTCGGCCATATCGTCCAGATTACCGTGGTCGTAGGTGTGGCTGATCCAGTTGAAATCCTGCTGAACCTTGGGTACTTCCGGATCGAGAGTATCTTGCTGTTGATAGCTGTCGCCGTAGAATCCGTCGAGGTATTGCGCGGTACTGCCCCAGCCGTTGAAAGCGAGGTTGAAGCCCAGTGCCCCCGCGGAGGTCGACGATCCGCGGGTGCCGTCCAGCCACTGGTCGAAGGTCGCCAGGTCGGCGCCACTCATGCGATAGCTAATGCCGGTGTAGGTGCTAAGCGGCGTAGTGCATACAGGAGCGGAGAAGGTGGTTGCCGAGGTGGTCCATTCGTCGTCGTCGATGAAGAAGTCGTCGGCTTGCGGGCTCAGATAGACGTGCCGCTCGCCGAGGAAGACGCCCTGGGTAGCCCAGTTGACCAGGCCATAGGCCAGCACCAGCGCGTGGGTGAGCCAGGGGGCGCTATCGAAGGTGAGGGAGAGGGTCTGTGCGCCGTTGGAATCGGTATAGATAAGTGCGAGTGCATCCACCTCGCCGTTGTCGGCGTTCGTGAGCAGCGCCGTGGCGCTGCCGCCCACGCCTGCCTGGGACAGGTAAGTGGCCGAGGCGGCCGGGGCCAGGTAGTGATAGGCGTCGCCCCCAATGGTCAACGGTGACGCGGTATTCACGTAGCTGCCGAAGATCTGCTTACCGGCGTCGGTGAACGTCGCCGGCACGTCATTGCTTCCCGCGTAGTTGGTGAGGTCGGCCCACTGGTAGCCGAGCGCAGGAGCGGGGAAGGCGTACCAGACGATCTCGCGCGTGCCGAAGGTGTCCTGGTAGGTTCTGAGCGCACCGATCTCGGCGCTGCTCAGGCTCTGGCTGCCGCCGTTGATGAGGTTGGTCGTGGTCAGGATTACGCCGTAGTAGTTGCCCTGCGCCTGACCGGTCTGCAGGCCGGACAAGAGGAACCCCGTTGCCGGCTGGCTCGCGCCGAATACCATTTGGCCCGTCGTGACGTCATAATGGGTGCCCGTCGTGGAGCTATAGAGGCTTGGTGGAGAGGCGATATAGAGGTCGTAGGGAGTGTCCAGGTCAGCCAAGGTCTCGGCTATTGTTTGCAGCTCGCCTTCAGTGCCGTCGGCGGAGATCACCAGCAGCTTCATAGCGATAGTCTGGCCGGTGGCAGGTATGTTCAGGGAGCCGGCAACCATGGAGCGTGCCAAGCGGGTTCGCGTGCGCGGCATAGCCTGCAAGGGGCTCGAAGTCTGCGGTGAGAGCGGCAGCGGTCCAGTCTCCAGCGAATCGTGCACCGTCACCGGCGAGTGCTGGTCCGTGATCGTGTCGGCGAGCGAGTGTGCAACTGGCGCCGGCATTTGGACGAGCCCCGTAGTCAAGACCAGAAGAACGAGTGATCCCAGTCTCGTGAAATAGCGCGCTGGCTTCTTCATTTCCTTGCCCCCCTGCCTGGGCCATTCTCCTTCGATACCCTACGCACACGCCCGGGAGTGCGCCTAGCTGTTCGCCGTAATGGTCACGCTGGCTGCTGGTACTTTGTAGAGCACGCCGTCGTTCTTTGCCAGGGCCACGAGGATCGTGTGCTTGCCCGGGCCGCCGATGAACATGGGTGGGAGATTGAGCGAGACGCTCGTCGAAGCCAGTGATGCCAGCCAGGTGTGCTGCAGATCCTGCTTTGTGTACGCGTCGGCGGGAATCTTGTCTACGTAGAGCTGGAAGTGGCCGTGGCCTGCAACGTTGGGCTGTCCTATCCGCGCGGCATCGAGGACGATGCCGGTAGCATTGAGGCCGAACGTGACCAGGGCATGGTTTGACGTAATGGTCGTGGGCCGTGTCGACACGATTCGTACACTCATCGCCGGTTTGGCCGAGCCTGACGCGGAATGGCCGTAGAGCACCAGGACTGCGCCGGAAGCCAGCACGGCTACAGAGACTACCAGGATGATCAGACGCTTCACAGTGAACTCCTTCACGTATGCCGGTCGCCTTTGAGGGCCAGGGCCGCCCGGAGCGGGGCTTCGTGCCCCGGACGGCCCGTTAGCACTCCGCTACCGGGGGCTACTCGTTGTTGGCCAGTACAGCAGGTGACCTAGCAGCAATACTCGATTGGGCGCCACGTCTTTTCCGCTCAACGGCGTGCCATAGATGATCCCCGCAGGGTCATTCCAGGCCTTGATGAACACGGTGGATGCCGGAAACATGGGGGCCGCTGAGATCGAGCTGCTGCCGTTGGTGGAGCTAGACGTAGAGGCGGTGCCGCCATAGACGGAGGTGACGACCACCGCCTCGTAGTCCAGGTCGCAGTTGTCATAGGCGTTGTTGGCGTCGAACTCGATGCGGATCTGGCCCTGGCTGTTGGCGTAGTGCGCCAGAGTGCCGCTGGCGGTGAAGCTGAGTGGCGACCACACCCACTCACTGGCGCCGGTATTGTCGCCCAGGGTGACCCAGCTGCTGGTGGTCCAGTCGTAGATGTGCCAGGTCCAGCGCTGGAACGTCGCGCTCTGGCCACGGTAGTTGACCTTGACCTGCAACGCGATGATGGCGGCGGGGGTGACGTCGCTGGGCAGCGTGTAGGTGCGGTAGCCCTGGTAGGGCGGGGAGGCGCGTCTGATGGGATCGAACTCCACGTACTTGTTCCAGTTGTTCTGCCTGCCGGACTGGTCTTGCACCCAGAGTGCGCTCACCGGCTGGCCGCCGTCGTGGCCCAAGAGCGTGGTGTAGGAGACAGGAGTAAGCACGTCGATGCCTGTTCCGCCGGGTGTGCTGGTGGACGTTGCGGTGGCCGTGCGGGTGCTGGTGGGCGTCGCAGTTCTGGTGCTGGTGGGCGTGCTGGTGCGAGTGCTCGTGGGCGTGGCTGTGCGGGTGCGAGTACTCGTGGGCGTGGCTGTGCGGGTGCGAGTGGCTGTAGGCGTGCTCGTAGGCGTCGCGGTGAGGGTGCGAGTACTGGTGGGTGTGTTGGTGCGGGTAGGCGTTGACGTAGAGGTGCTCGTGGGCGTGTTGGTGCTGGTGGGCGTTGACGTAGAGGTGCTCGTGGGTGTGCTGGTGCGGGTGGGCGTTGACGTAGAGGTGCTCGTGGGTGTGTTGGTGCTGGTGGGCGTTGACGTAGAGGTGCTCGTAGGCACGGGCGTGTACGTCGCGGTCGGTACCGGCGTGAAGGTGTCGGTCGGTACCAGGGTGAATGTCGCCGTCGGCATTGGGGTGGAGGTGTCGTTCGGCACCGGCGTGTACGTCGCGGTCGCCTCTCCGGGCGGTGTGGGAGTGAAGGTATCGGTGGGCACTGGGCTGTTGGTTGGTGTGCTACTCAGTGTGGCGGTAGGCACAGGGGTGAAGGTATTGGTCGGTGTCGGAGTATAGGTTTCCGTCGAGGCGACAGTAGCTGTGCTCGTGGGTAGAGGGGTGTAGGTTTCTGTAGGCGTGTCGGAGGGCACGGGGGTGTAGGTGTCCGTGCTGGTCGCCGTATTGGTCGGCACCGGAGTGAGAGTATCGGTGGGTGTAGGCGTGTACGTGTCTGTCGGAGTGCTAGTCGGCACTTCGGTGGCGGTAGATGTATAGGTGTCGGTAGGGGTATTGGTCGCGGTGTCTGTGGGCACCGGCGTGAGGGTGTTGGTGGGAGTACTTGTCGGCACCGCAGTGAAGGTGTCTGTGGGCACTGCTGTATCGGTGTCTGTCGGCGTTGACGTAGAAGTGTCAGTGGGCGTACTGGTAGCTGTACTCGTGGACGTGCCGGTCGGCGTGTCGGTGGGTATTGGCGTGTAGGTGCTGGTGGTCGTGTCCGTGGGCACCAGTGTGTAGGTATCCGTAGGGGTGCTGGTTGGCGTTGGCGAATAAGTGTCGGTGGGCACTGGCGTGAACGTATCCGTTGGTGAATTGGTAGCGGTGTCAGTGGGGATCGGTGTAAACGTATCCGTTGGTGTGTTGGTGGCAGTGTCGGTGGGGGTCGGCGTGTATGTATCGGTCGGTGTGTTGGTGGGCGTGTCCGTTGGCGTGTTGGTTGGCGTCTCAGTGGGGGTGGTTGTCGGCTGGGGCAGCACGTTGATGGTGACCGACGTCGTGGCTACTGTGTAGTCGAGTGCATCAGCTGGCGTGAAGGTGACCGTCAGCGTCTGACCACTGCCAGCGGCCAGCACCGTGCCGGCAGGCGGGCTGTAGCTGAAGCTGCCGGAGAAGGGGCTGGTGGCGTCTAGCTGCGCATCGCCCAGGGGCGTGCCGAAGGTAATGTCGGCCGGGTTGCCCCAGGCGATGGCCGGCGTGGCGGGCAGCACGTTCAGGCTGACGGTGGCGGTGGCGCTGCCGTAGTCAGCCGCGTCGGTGGGCGTGAAAGTGACGGAGAGCGTCTGACCGGGGCCAGCCGCCAGCACCATGCCCGCGGCGGGGCTGTAGCTGAAGGTGCCGGGAATGGGGCTGGTGGCGTCCAGCTGCGCATCGCCCAGCGGCGTGCCGTAGGTGATATCGGCTGGGTTGTCCCAGCTGAGGGCGGGAGTGACCTGGCCGATGCTCAGGGTGCCGTCCACGAAGGCGAAGGTGTAGTCGGCGGCCGCCAGCGTGCCCAGGCTGGGCACGATGGGGTAGCTGCCCACCGGGCTGCCCACCGTGGCGGTGCTGGTCAGCAGCGGCGTGCCGCTGAGCACGCTGCTGCCCTCCCCAGCCACGTAGCCGCCAACGCTGTAGCTGAAGGCGGGCAGCGGCGCCCCGTAGGCGGCGCTGGCGTCAGCCGCCCTGACTGTGAGCACCGCCGGCAGCACGTTCAGGCTCACGATGGCGGTGGCGCTGCCGTAGTCAGCCGCGTCGGTGGGCGTGAAGGTCACGGACAGCGTCTGGCCAGAGCCAGCCGCTAGCACCGTGCCGGCCGCGGGGCTGTAGCTGAAGCTGCCGGGGATGGGGCTGGTGGCGTCCAGCTGTGCGTCGCCCAGGGCTGTGCCGTAGGTGATGTCGGCCGGATTGCTCCAGGCGATGGCGGGCGTGGCAGGCAGCACGTTCAGGCTCACGCTGGCGGTGGCACTGGTGTAGTCATCGGCGTCGGTGGGGGTGAAGGTCACGGACAGCGTCTGACCACTGCCAGCGGCCAGCACCGTGCCGGCAGGCGGGCTGTAGCTGAAGCTGCCCGAGACGGGGCTGGTGGCGTCCAGCTGCGCGTCGCCCAGGGGCGTGCCGAAGGTGATGTCGGCTGGATTGCCCCAGGCGAGGGCGGGCGTGGCGGGCAGCACGTTCAGGCTCACGCTGGCGGTGGCACTGCTGTAGTCGGCCGCGTCGGTGGGCGTGAAGGTGACGGAGAGCGTCTGGCTGGAGCCAGCCGCCAGCACGGTGCCGGCCGCGGGGCTGTAGCTGAAGCTGCCGGGCACGGGGCTGGTCGCGTCCAGCTGCGCGTCACCTAGGGCTGTGCCGTAGGTGATGTCGGCTGGGTTGCCCCAGGCGATGGCGGGCGTGGCGGGTAGCACGTTCAGGCTCACGCTGGCCGTGGCGCTGCTGTAGTCAGCCGCGTCGGTGGGGGTGAAGGTCACGGAGAGCGTCTGGCTGGAGCCCGCCGCCAGCACCGTGCCGGCCGCGGGGTTGTAGCTGAAGCTGCCGGGGATGGGGCTGCTGGCGTCTAGCTGTGCGTCGCCCAGGGGCGTGCCGTAGCTGATGTCCGCTGGGTTGCTCCAGCTAAGGCTGGGAGTAGCCTGGCTGATGGTGAGTATGCCGGGCAAGTAGCTAATCGCATAGTCGGGATCCGCGGCACCACTGCAGATGACGGGATAGGTGCCCACGGAACTTGTAATGGTGGCGGTGGTGCCGCAGGCGGGGGGGGTGGACACGTTCGTATCGCCGCCAACGTAGCCGCTGATGGTCCATGTCGGGGTGGGCACGGTGGTGCCGAAGATCATGCTGCTGCTGCCGGCTGTGATGGTCAGCGGCGCGGGGTTCACGGTCAGGCTATCTGAGCTGGTGACGAGCGTGCCATTGTCCGAGTAGCTAGCGCCGACGCTGCTTGGGTAGGTTCCGGTGGCGATGTCTGCCAGCGATACACCGCTGACCTGCGCCGTACCGTTCGAGTCTGTGACGGCGGTGTTGTTGGCGAAGGTGCTGCCGTTGAGTGTAAAGCTGATCGTGGCGCCAGATAGAGGGCTTCCGCCCGAAGTGAGCGTCGCGGAGATAGCCACGGTGCCGCCGTAGGTACCCGTCGCCGGACTGACATCCAGGGATGTAGCTGAGCCAGCGCCGATGGTGACCTGATCACTGGTCGCGGGGGCGAGCCCGGGCGATGAAGCCACGAGCGTGTACGTGCCGGGCTGGCTGATAGAGAGGTCGAAGGTGACCTGACCGTCATTCGTGGTCAACGGGTTGGTGCCGGAGAGCGTGACGCCTGGCGGATTACCTTCCAGGGTGATGGTAACCGGAACTGGAGTGTCGACCAGGTTTCCATCGGCGTCCAGAGCTTCGACTATCGGGTAGGCATGCGAGCCGGTCACGAACGTCGGAGGCTCAAAGGCGAGCTGGGTGGCCTCAGTCGACTCTGAAATGGTGAACTGGTCGGTACTCACGGTGGTTAGCCCGCTGCTGCTGGCAGACATCGTGAATGTGCCTGCCGTGTTGATGCTCAGATCGTCAAAGGTGGCGACGCCATTCACCGCGGCAACCGTCGTGGTGCCCTGCAGTGCGCCGGCATTCTGGTCAAGTGACAGCGTGACCTGGGCTGAGCTCGTGGCATCCGCGCTGCCGTCCGCGTGTGCTACCCAGACGGTGACCGGAATGTTCGCACCAACGGCGGTGTCGGGAGGTGGTACATAGAACAGCAGCATGTCTTGCGACGATGTCTCGGCAATGTTGAAGGGATCGCTGACGACGCTGCCCAGCCCGATGCTGGTGGCAGTCAGCGTATATGTGCCTGAAGCGTCGATGCTGAGACTGAAGGTGGCGTCACCGTCTACGGCGTTCTCCGTCGCCGTGCCCTGGAGAGCACCGGGGTTGGGGCTAAGTGTGACGGCGATTGGAGCCGTGCTGCCGGAGATCTTGTTGCCCGAAGCGTCCTGCACCTCGACTATTACTGTCTGCGCTGTGCCAACCGTGGAGTCGCTCGGCGCCAGCAGGAAGGCGAGCTGGCTCGCCGATCCCGCGGTCACCACCTGGCTGACCATGTTGGAGGTGCCGGAGGTGTAGTCGGCATCTCCGCTGAACGCCGCTGTGATCGGGTGTGTGCCTACGGCTAGGTCACTCATGGTCAGGCTGGCACCGCCGCCAATGACGGTGACCGATCCGCTGCCGAGCATGGTGCTGCCGTCATAGAACGTCACGGAGCCGGTGGTGGGGTTGGGCAGGCCGGAAGCCGTGAGCGTCACGGAATCGCCAAACGTCGAGGGATTGTGATTTGACGCCAGCAGTACCGCCGCACCGGCCTGTGTGACCGTAAGGTCGGCCGTGCCGCTGCTGGCCGCGTAGCTGGTATCGCCTGCGAAGGAGGCACTTACGTCGCCAATGTAGGTCCCGGGGCTCATACCCGCCAGGCTCACGCTGCTGACTGTTGCCACGCCGTTGCTGTCCGTGATCGAGGAGCCGGCGCTCTTGCCGTTCAGGGCAAAGGAGATCTTCTCACCGGATACACCGTTCCCGTCAGAAGTGAGCGTGGCTGTGAGAACAGTGGTGCCGCTGAAGGTGCCCGCGGCCGTGCTGACGTTCAGTGTGGTCGAAGGTATCGGCGTGTTCGTGGGCGTATTGGTCGGGGTGCTAGTGGCTGTAGGAGTTGGCGAGTTTGTATACGTGTTCGTGGGGGTATTCGTAGGAGTATTGGTCGCCGTGTTGGTGCTGGTGGGTGGTGGCGTGAAGGTATCGGTCGGCACCAGCGTGCTTGTGGGTGTACCGGTGGGCACTGATGTGAAAGTATCCGTGGGCACCGGAGTGGATGTGTTGGTGGGTGGCGGCGTGAACGTAGTTGTCGATGTGGGCGAATACGTAGGGGTACTGGTGGGGGTGCTGGTCGCCGTGTTTGTCGCCGTATTGGTCGGCGTGCTACTGGCCGTGCTCGTCCGCGTTGCCGTGTTGGTAGGCGAGTTTGTGGGGGTGCTACTCGGCGTGCTCGTGGCGGTGCTGGTGGGTGTCGAGGTCGGCAATGCGATGATGTTGAAGGCGCTGCTGGTGCCGGTTGTCAGTCCGGTGCTGGAGGCGGCGAGGGTGTAGCCGGTACCCGCGGTGTCGATAGCAAGGTTATTGAAGGTGGCGACGCCGGCTACAGCTGCAACGGTGAGGGTGCCCGAGAGGTGGCCACCGCTCGGGTTGGTGCCGATAGCGATGGTCACCGAGGCCGAGCTATTGACCACGTTGCCGCTGGAGTCCTCCACGCTTACCTGCACAGCCGGGCTGATGGCTAGGCCGACTGTTGTGTTGCTCGGTTGTACCGTGAACACGAGTTTGCTCGCCGCGCCGGTCACCGTGACTACGGGTGAGGTGGCAATGTTGGTGAGCGTGCCACCATTATTCATGGTCTGTGCGGTGAATACGGCCGAGCCAGTCCCGGCTTGCGCGCTGACATGGCCGCTGGCGCCGTAGATGATGGTAAGGGTGCCACCCGCCGGGCAGGCCAGGCCGGTCACCTGGATGGTCTGGCCGGTATGCGTCAAGGTGCCGGCAGTGCAGCTGCCGAGAGTCAGCGTGGTGTAGCCGTTGTTGCCGCTGGAGGTCGAGGGCGCGGTCCAGCCCGCAGGGGCAGCCACCGTGACCTGGGCGCCGGAGACCAGGGCCACCGTGCCCGCAGTGAAGGAGAAGGTCAGGGTGTTGGTGCTGCTGCCCGCGACAACACTGGTGGGCGAGACGGTCATCGTGCCCGAGCCGTCGCCCACCGAGCCGCCGGTGATGTTGAAGGCGGTGCTCGCCGGGGTGCTGGTCAGGCCCGTGCTGCTGGCGGTGAGCTTGTAGCCGGTGCCCCCCAGGTTGATGGACAGGTCGGTGAAGGTGGCCACGCCGGCCACGGCTGACTGCGTGAGCGTGCCCGAGAGCGTGCCCCCGCTGGGGTTGGTGCTGATGGCCATGCTCACCGCGGCGGCGCTGCCGGTCACCACGTTGCCGTGCGCGTCCTCCACGCTCACCTGCAGCGCGGGGCTGATGGCGGCACCGTCGGCCGTGTTGGTCGGCTGAGTGGTCCACACCAGCTGCGTGGCCGTGCCCGCGGCCACCGTGACCACGGGCGAGGTGGCGATGTTCGTGAGCGTGCCGGCGCTGTTCTTGCTCTGGGTGGTGAAGGTGGCCGTGCCCGCGGTGGTGGGCGCGGTGACCTGGTGGCCGCTCACCCCGTAGGTGAGGGTGAAGGTGCCGCCCGCAGGACAGGTCACGCTCACGGTCATGGTCTGGGCCGCGGTGCCCAGGCTGGCGCTGCTGCAGCTGCCGGGGCTCACGCTGGAGTTGGTGCTGGTCGGCGCTGTCCAGCCCGCAGGGGCGGCCACCGTGACCTGGGCGCCGGAAACCAGGGCCTCCGTGCCCGCGGTGAAGGTGAAGGTCAGGGTGTTGGTGCTGCTGCCCGCGACGACACTGGTGGGCGAGACCGCCATTATGCCCGAGCCGTCCCCTACGGAGCCGCCGGTGATGTTGAAGGCGGTGCTGGTGGCGCTCGTAAGCCCACTGGCACCTGCGCTCAGCTCGTAACCGGTCCCTGCCAGGTTGAGGGAAAGGTCGTCGAATGTGGCGACGCTGGCGACGGCTGACTGCGTGAGCGTGCCCGCTAGGGTGGCGCCACTGGTGCCGTGGCCGCTGACCAAGCCCAGCGTGACAGCAGCAGAGCTGTTGGTCACCACGTTGCTGTTGGCATCCTCTATGCTGGCCTGCACGGCCGGGCTGATGGCGGCGCCGGACGCGGTGTTGCCGGGCTGCACCGTGAACGCCACTTGGGTAGCCGGACCGGCAGTGATGTTGAAGGTAGTGCTGTCGGCCACGGCGAGAGTGCCGGACGTGGCTTGCAGTGTGTAGCCAAGGCCGGCCTTGTTGATCGAGAGCCCGCTGAAGGTGGCCGTGCCGGCCGACGCGGCATGCGTCAGAGTGCCAGAGAGGGTGCCGCTGCCCGGATTGGTGCCGATGGCGATAGTGACGTTGGCGGTGCTGGAGGTGAGGTTGCCGCCTGCATCCAGGATCTGGACAGTGACCGCAGGGCTGATGCTGGACCCTGCGGTAGTATCGCTGGGCTGCGTGCCGAATGCGAGCTTGTTAGCTGCGCCCACGGTGACGTTGAAGGCGCTGCTGGTGACGTTCGAGAATCCGGTACTGGCGGCGCTCAGCGTGTAGCCGGTGCCGATTTTGTCAATGGAGACGCCGCTGAAGGTGGCCACGCCGCTGGCAGCATTCTGCGTGAGCGTGCCGGAGAGGGTGCCGCCGCCTGGATTGTTGGCAATAGCAACGGTCACGGCGGCTGAGCTGGTAGTCACGACGTTGCCGTTGGCATCCTCAACCTGGACCGTGAAGTTGGGAATGGCGCTGCCGCCCGTGGCATTGACGGGCTGTGTCCCGAACGCGATTTTGGTTGCCGGGCCTGGATTGACCGTCACCTGCGGCGGCGTTGCGATACCGGTGCCCCCGGTCCCGCTGCCCCCGCCGGTTCTCGTAGCAAACGTCACTGTTGCGGCTGTCGATTGCGCCGTGGCATCGGCGTAGGTGAGTGTGAAGCCGCCAGTATTGGTGGAGGTGCATGTTGTGTTGACGACGATGGTCGAGCCCGACACTGTCGGACTGGCACTGCTACACGTGCCAGTGAAGTTCGTGGCGGTGACGTAGCCTGGGTTGGCGCTCTGGGTGATTTGTGGCGAGCTCCAGGCGGCGGGCACGTCCACCGCTACTCCGGTGATGCCGTGTTTTGTGCTGCCCGTGAGATTGGTGAACGTGAATGTCAGCGTGTTTCCGGTGCTTGCCGCGACGATCGTGCTAGGAGATGTGGTGACGGTCATGGTTCCGTCGCCGGAGCCAGCCAACGCGGGCGCTGTCCGCACGTATTGACCGAGGAGGCCGGTAAGCATGACGAGGACCGTGAGGGTTCGTGCCAAAGTTGGAAGCGCGTGCGTACAGCGCATGGTAGCTATTCCCGTTGCTGATCTCTTCACCTCAATAACCTCCTCGACGCAGTGCAGCAGCACCCGCTGGCGTCCTTCCATGCCCAGGCCAGGGTGCGCGGCACCCAGGACCAGTTGTGTGCTGGATGGGGTTCTGCTGCTGAGCCTAGCACCGCCCCATCAAGGCCCCATGAGGCCGGTGTGACCGAGCAATATGAACGGCGTTAAAGATCGTGTGCTCATTTCGTGGGATAGGCGTGAGATCTGCGTGAGACGGAGGTGAAACGTGTGAGCGCCAAGTCCAGGCAGTGAACCTCTCAGGGCCTGGACGCCCGTGCGTGCACAGGCGAAAGCGGGACCCCTGACGGATGCTCGCGCTGCCACGCTCGTGCACAGGCGCGCCGGGCCCGCCTTGGGCTAGGGGCACGCGCCCTCAGCCGCGGTTGGCAAGTGGCATGCTGCAGGCCGGCACGCTTGGAATGGTCTGGGAGCGGAAGTAGTTGACCGTGTCCTGCAAGCCAGCAGCGAGGTCGAACTGTGGCTGCCACCCCAGCACCTGCACCGTCCGCGTGATGTCGAAGTAGGTCTGGTAGATGTCGCCTTGCCGCTTGGGGGCGTGGGTTATCGGCGCGGATCGCCCGGTGAGCGTGGCCAACTGCTGGTAGATGGCATTGATCGACGTGGGGACGCCGGTGCCGACGAGCAGCACCTGGCCATCGCCGTGCTCCAGTGCGAGCAGGTTGGCTCGCGCCACGTCGCCCACGTACACGAAGTCGCGGGACTGCTCGCCGTCCCAGTCGATGCGCACCCCCTGCCCATCCAGGATGCGCCGCATGAAGGTGGCAATCACTCCTGCTTCGCCGTGGCAATTCTGCCGCGGTCCATAGACATTGCCGTATCGAAGGGCCGTGTACTCCAGACCGTACGCTGCCTTCCAGAAGCGCAGGTAGTGCTCGGAGACCATCTTGGTGATACCGTAGGGCGATTCAGGCATCGCGGGTGCTTCGGGCGTCAGTGGTAGACTGCTTGCCGAGCCGAAGATGGCAGCAGACGAAGCGAAGATCACCTTGCGTGTTGCTACCTGCACGCTGGCCTGCAGTACGTTGATCAGGCCGAGCACATTGATCTGGGCGTCTTGTGCCGGCTCGTCGGTCGAGAGCTTGACGCTGGCCTGCGCCGCATGATGGCAGACGACCTCGGGCCGCTCCACGGCGAACACTGCGCTCAGTCCCGCGGCATGCCTGATGTCGACCAGGTAGCAGCGCGCCTGTGGGTGCACGTTTTCGCGCCGGCCACCCCCGTGTTGCCAGAGATTGTCGACCACCGCTACGGAATGGCCGGAGGCGATCGCCGCGTCGACGATGTGCGAGCCGATGAATCCCGCGCCGCCAGTTATTAGGATACGCACCGATCTATCTCCTCTCCCGCGCCAAGCCTTGGCCGTTTCGGGCTTGGAGCACAGCCTAGCACGCGGGGATCAAGGCCCGATGAAAACAGCGTGGGCAGAACATGTGCTGAGGCTTAGTGATTGAGTGCAGAGCGCGTGAGGCGCGCGTGAGCCTGGACGTGCAACACCGTGAGAAAATGCTGAAAACGTGCACAACATCTGCCAACTGGCAGATGCGCGATTGCCCGTCGCTGCCTATAGTAAGGGTAAGCCTAGAGGATATGTACCGTAGCGGGTCATATCTGCACAACGAGACTCAAACTGCCGCGGAACCCCCGAAATCGTCCACTGTGATGTACTGCAACTGCCCGATGTAGATCCCCCCGCGCTTGGCGGTACTTCAGGACGCTCCTAGCACCACCAAGAAGGGCGATCTCGCCTGCCGGGTATTCTGACACCGCCAGCATACATTGCTGCAAACCATGCCCTGACAAGGAGGTCCGGAATGGACAACGAAGAGCAGCCCTGCAAACAGGGCGTGATCTGGCAGGCCCTCAAAGATGGCTCCGCACTAAAAGACAGTCCTGCGCTCAGCGAGTGCCTCGCGCTCAAGGACCGGCACCTCTTCGTGAAGGGCCCTACCGCTCTGCTGCTGCAGCCCAGTACCAGTCTCTACCGGGTGGGGACAGAGCTGTCTGTCGGACATGCACCGGCACAGGGGGAACCGCTGGCCACGCGAGATATCCTCATCATCGACGATAACTACGACGCGTGTACCCTGCTGCGCGAGGCCCTGCAGGCGCAGGGCTATGACACTGATGTGGCTCCGTCGGCCGACGATGGACTGGCCCTGCTCCAGCAAGCCCGGTACCGTATACTCTTGCTAGACATGCTGCCCAGCGTGCAGGGACATGCCCTGCTGCGCACCTTCCAGGACGACCCGGCGTTGCGCCCGGCAACGATCCTGGTCCTTCCCTCGCAAGACCAGGAGATCTCCATTCGCATGGCGCTCGCCGCAGGCGCCGACGACTACCTCACGACGCCTGTCGAACTCGCGGACCTCATCCGGCAGGTCAAGCTATGGCTGCGCGGCGTGGAGCGCACGGTGCCTGGTGGCCGAGCACATCATGCCGGCCTGCAGATTCACACCCTGGGCTCATTCAGCGTGGAGTACAAGGGCGAGGTACGGCTCAGCGAGGTTGGCAAGGCACGGAAGGCATGCATGCTGTTCAAGCTTTTGCTCACGCATCACGGCCGCCCAGTGCCCGCCTCGACCGTCTACGAACTGCTATGGCCACAGGCGCCTGAGAGCGTCGCTGCGTCCGACCTGCGCAGCATGCTCTATCAGCTGCGCCGGCTGCTCGACGTGCCGGGGCGCGGTGCCTGGCCTATTGAACACATCGGCCCCAGCTTGCGTCTCTGCCTGAACCATAACGATTGGTGGGACGCCGACGAATTCTCCATGTGGCTGCGTGAGGCTGCCAAGTTGCAGCGGGCAGGGGCCACCGACCAGGCGGTCGCGGCGTACAGGGCCGCTCTCGCGCTCTACGCTGGAGAGTACTTGCAAGATGATCCACTCGAGGATTGGGCCAGGACTACCCGAGATCAGCTTTGCGAGGACTGGCGGAAGGCGCTGGAGGCACTGGCCACCCTGTATGGCGAGCGCGGCGACTGTGCCGAACAGGAGCGACTGCTACGCGTGATTTTGTGCGTCGATCCGTTCCGTGAGCAGTGCTATCGGGCGTTGATGCGCTTGCTCGCCACGCAGGGGCGCAGTGCCGAAGCGCTAGTGGTCTATCGCGACCTGCGCAATCTCCTGCATTCGGAGCTCGACACGGGGCCGGACCCGCAGACACAAGCGCTCGCCATGCAGATCCGCCAGCCGGTGTAGTCGCGGTAGCTCACGCAGATCTCACGGCATTAGCACGGAGATTGCACCATGAGCCCTATGGCCCTTACATCCTAGCCTCATCAGTTCGCGACTATGCATTGTTACAGTACGGATGCGCCTGTAGCGCAGACGATTTGGCGGAGCATGCCTTGCCGCAGCGGCAGCGGCATCGAGTGCGCGTGTATCAGGCTACCGTTGGCTTCTTTCCACGCTTCGCACACGCGGCCACCGGCCGAGCCCGCCTCTGTTACCCGTGCTAGCGGCAAAACTATGGAGGACATTGGCGGCATTAGGCCACAAACCCACCAGTGAGGGCGCGCCATGCAGATCCAGGAGCGGCGGACGGTCCAGCCTTTCCTGCCGCCGACGGTGCAGAGCCGGTTGGTGGCTACAGACGGCACCCCGGATCACACTGCAGAGATCAGAAGGAGGCCCCGGGCAACCCTTCCGATTGCCTTACTAGAAGCACTGCTTGGCGTAGGGCTTGTCGCGGGAGCTGCCGCCGCCGTGCCCGGGCATTGGGGCCTGCTCGACATCCAGCCCCATCCGCTCTGGCTGGTGGTGCTTGCCATCGCGATTCGCTACGGTGTGCCCGCCGGCTACGCCGGGGGCGCGTTTGCCGCTGCGGGCTACTGCCTGCTCATCAGGCTCCAGCCCGGCGCGACTGCCGGCTGGCCGGCGGAACACCAGCTGCTGCAGCCGATTCTCCTCTTCGCCGGTGGCGCCATCATTGGCGAGCTCGTGCACGGCCGGCAGCAGCGCCTGCTCCACACCGAGGAAGCACTGCGAACCGCCACCACCTCGCTGCAGCGCCTCACCCAACGGTACCAGGCCCTGCAGGAGGTGCAGGGCGAGCTCGAGAAGCGCATTGTCGGTCAGGAGGCATCGATCGCAAGCCTCTACGATGCGGCCAAGCGCATGAGCAGCCTCGATAGCGTGGCAGTCTGTGAAGCCGGCGTACATCTCGTCATGGAGTATCTCGAGGCGGAAGCCTGCTCGCTCTATCTTGAATGCGACGGCCGCTACGAATGGCGCGCGGGCGTCCCGGCTGCGCAGCCGGGGCGGCGGCACGTGCTCGACACGAGACACCCACTCGTGAGCCAGGCCTTGCGTGAGCACCGCCTCACCACGATCCGCGACCAGATCCTACAAAGCACAGAGCCGGCAGATCATGACTCCGCGATACTCATGGTCGGCCCACTGTACGACAGTGTGGGAAGCGTGCGCGGAGTGGTAGTAGTCGAACAGCTGCCCTTCCTCAAGTTCTGCCCGGCAACCATCCAATTGTTCGGCTTGCTGACCGACTGGGTGTCGACCGCGCTACAGAATGCCGAGGCGCATGAGCGAGCCCTCGTCTCGGCCATGCTAGTGGCCGAGTTGGCGTCATGACGGCTTCTCAAAGAGCTTGGCTTCATGCCCTCTGGCTACTTGGCGTACTCCTTGCCACAACCGGTCTTGGAGCGGATTGCGCGCTGGCGCTGCGGATCCTGGAGGGCGCCGGCGGGGAGGCGCTGCTGCTGCACGTTCCCGCGGTGCTCACCTGGTTGCTAGGGGTCTGGCTTCTCAGACAGGCCGCCTTGCGTTCGAGACCGCGCAGTGGGCCGCTGTCTGGACCATCGGGCAGTCCAGAAGTGCACGTGAATTGGGCGCTCAACGGCTGGACCACGGTTGCCGCGGCCGTGGCACTTCTGCCGTTTCCGGCCGTGGGGCCACTGGGCATGACGCTCGCCTTGGCGATGATCTGGGCGTTCAGGTTGGCTCCCAGCCACCCGGCCAGCACCCACGCCATCGGGGGGTCGCAGTACGACGCCGTGGACGCAGCGCACGGATCTCCCCTCTACGAACTCAACGTGCAACCTCTCGTGGACATCTTTGAGAGCGGGGCACCCGAGCTCGAGCAGGCAGCGATCCAGGCACTGGTTGTCAATCCAAGCGCACACGGGGTCGAGCTGCTGCGCGGCCTTCTGGACGGCGCCGATCCCGAGCTGCGCAACGCCGCTGCGCTGGCTCTCTTTCGCATTGAGGCCGGCTTCGAGCGCATCTTGAGCCGGGCAGAGCAGGCCAAGGATGCCACGCCCCCGGCCATGCTTGCCGACCTCTACCTGCGCTACGCCAGGAGCGGATTGCTGGATGACGTTTCCAGCGGCATGTACTTGGAGCAGGCGTGTAGTGCGCTGCAGCAGGCGCTGGCCAGCGCCACTGCACCTACAGACCTTCTGTTCCAGCTGGCCGCGCTGCAGCACGATCTCGGCCGGACGCTGGCAATGCAGGACACGCTCGAGCAGGCGCTCGGAGACGGGCGGGCGAGCGTGCACGGCTATCTGCTGGGCATGGGCATCGCGTACGGGGACGGGGATTGGGAGCAGCTCCTGGCGTTGGCGCGGCAGGCATGCCGGGTCGCAAGCGCGGACGACGAGGGCACCGAGATCGCTCGGTGGTGGGCGGGCGCCGCCCGTGGAGCAGGCGCGCTTGCGGATTATAGTCCAGCGGCGAGGCGGCGTATTGGCGATGGGTACGATCCCGGCCATGTCTGGGGCGAGCACGATGCTCGCGGTCCCGGGCTGGGCATGGTGCACCGGTGTGCGGGCGAGCAGGGTGCTCGCGGTCCCGGGCTGGGCATGGTGCACCCATACGATCACGAGGCGCAGGTTCGCCCGCGTGAGGCCGTTGGGAGCGGGGCATGACCGCCGACATTTGCATCTTGGTGGAAGGGACTTACCCCTACGTGCCGGGGGGCGTGTCCGCCTGGATTCAGGCGCTCATCCGTAACCTGCCCCAATTCACGTTCTGCGTGGTCTACGTGGGCTCCTTACCCGAAGCACGGGGTAAGCAGGTGTACCAACTGCCGGAGAACGTGGTTGAGTTCCGAGAGTTCTTCATCCATGACACGCAGTGGACGCGCCACGAGCACGCGCCCAAGCATGACCAGGCCCTCTGGTCGGCGTTGCGCGAATTCCACCTGCATCGGCCTGCCGGCAGCGCGACTGCCGCTACGTCCATCGGCCGCGATGTCTGCCGGCGCGTGCCGAACGATATTACGCCCTATGACCTGCTGTACGCCCCGCAGAGCTGGCAGATGATCGTGGACCTCTACACGGAGCGGGCGGCGGACTGCGCCTTCATGGACTACTTCTGGACGTTTCGCTTCACCCACCTTCCTATTCTCAACTTGCTGCAGGCGGAGATTCCTAAAGCCAGCGTCTACCACGCAATCAGCGCCGGCTACAATGCGCTGCTGGGCTGTTTGGCCAAGATTCGCTACGGTGCTCCGCTGCTGATGACCGAGCACGGCATATACACCCGGGAGCGCGACATAGAGATCGCGCAGCTCGACTGGATTCGCGGCATACCGCAAAGCCAGTTCGTGCTGTCGTCGACCCCCGGCTACCTGCAGCAGTGGTGGAGCAACATGTTCCGGTTCATGGCCACGTTCTCCTACGAGCTGTCAGATCGCGTGATTTCCATTACGGCTGCCAATCAGCAGTATCAGCTGCACAACGGAGCCGACCCAGACAAGATGATGGTTATTCCCAACGGGGTGGATGTCGAGCGCCTCAGCGTGTCGCCGCCAAAGCACGTGCATTCGGGCGATCGCTTCGTCGTGGGGTTCGTGGGGCGGGTCGTGGGCATCAAGGACGTGAAGACGTTTGTGCGCGCCATCAAGATTGCTGCCGCGGCAATTCCTAACGTGCAGGCCTTCATCGTCGGTCCAGAGGGCGAAGAGGCTGAGTATGCCGCACAGTGCCATGCCCTGGTCGAGAGGCTCGGGCTCTCGACCGTGATTCAGTTCACCGGTCCCCAGGACGTGCGTGAGTACTACAAGCAGATGGACGTGCTCGTCCTGACCAGTTTGAGCGAAGCACAGCCGCTGGTCATCCTGGAAGCCTACTGCTTTGGCGTTCCCGTCGTTGCCACTGAGGTTGGCGCGTGCCGGGAGTTGCTCGAGGGCATCACCGTCGAGGATCGGGCGCTGGGGCCGAGCGGCCTGATCACGCCGCCCGCACACCCACGCGCCACCGCGGACGCGCTGCTGCAGCTCTGGCAGGATGAGAGGCTGTGGTCAAGGATGTCCAAGGCGGGGTACGAGCGAGTGCGCAGGTTCTACCGCCAGGAGGACCTGTACGCTGCCTACAACAACCTGTACCGGCGGTTCATCCAGCTCTCGCCTGTAGTGTCAGAGGGGCGGTGGGCCACATGGCCGGCATAGGCATTCGGCTCCATCGCCTGGTCGCGGATGGCAGTTATGCTCAGGCGGCGACCGCGTACCTATCGTCTGCCATTATCGTCGCAGGCCCCTGGCTGTCGTCGGTCTTCTGGCTGGGGCTCCTGGGCAGCGCGACCGTCACCTTCCTGAACCCGGCCGAACGGGCTCTGGTGCTTACCACCATCACCTATGCCTTCTGCGCGAGTCTGCTGGCTACCGGCGGGCTGCAAATGGTGGTAACACGTTACCTATCGGATCGCCTGTACCTCGAAGATGAGACGGCACTGGGGCCGGCGTGCACCGGCGTCATGCTGGCGGTGATTCCGCTCTTGGCCCTGGCCATGCCGTTTCTGCTGCTCGCGCCATTTGGCCTAAGCTACCGCTTGGTCGCCGCCAGCCTGTTTGTTGCCGTCTCGCTGATCTGGCTGATCGTGGTGTTCTTATCCGCCACGCGCGACTATGTGCGGCTCGTGCTCGTATTTGTCGCGGCGTATGGATTCAGCGTGATCGCCGCGTTCGGCCTCGGGCGCTCCTTTGGCATGCTGGGCACACTGTACGGCTTTACGCTGGGTCAGGTCATGTGCCTGTGCCTGCTCGTGGCGCACGTGTATGTGGAGTTTTCGCCCGGGACCGGCCTCAGTCTCGACTTCCTCGCCTACCTGCGGCGCTACTGGGACCTGCTGCTGCTTGGGCTGGGCATGGCAGCGGGATTGTGGATTGACAACGTGCTCTTCTGGTTTTCTGGCGGCGCGCTGGTCGTCGCGCACTTCTACCACACCTATCCCGCGTACGACGTGGCGAAGCTCGTGGCGCTGCTCTCCACCATTCCGGCCGCAACGGTGTTCCTTGTCCAGCTCGAGACTACCTTCGACCTGCATTGCCGAAAGTTCTACCAGCTCGTGGTGAGCAAGGGGGTGTTGGCGGACATAGTGCTCGCGCGGAAAGCCATGCAACGAGCAGCGCGCTCGACTGTGGTGACCATCCTCAAGGTCCAGCTACTTGTGGACCTGTTCATGCTGCTGTTTGCGCCGGATCTGGTGCGGATTCTTGGAATGCCTACCGGCCATACGGCGCTGCTGCGCTTCCTGGTGCTGGGCGCGAGCTGCCAGAGCCTGCTCATGGTCGGCGTGCTGCTGCTGCTGTATCTGGATGCGCGCCGCTCAGCACTTGCAGTGGCGCTGTTGTTCGCGGGCAGCAGCGCCGATCTCACGTTGCTCACGCTGCGATTGGGCGCCCCATGCTACGGCTGCGGCTACCTGGCCGCGGCTGCGCTCTCGGCTCTGGTCGTGCTGCTCAGGTTGCGCTCGTGCCTTGCACGCCTGGAATACCTGACGTTCATGCTGCAGCCGCTGGATCCTCGGCAGTAGGGAGGAATGATGACGCACCTGCCACGCTGGCTACCCGTGGGTATGCACATCAAGCGCTGGATCGCGCTGCTGATCGTCGGCATCGTGCTCCTCAGCCTGAGCGCCGGCTACTTCCTGCGCGCGCTCTATAGCCTGGACGTGCGGTTCCCTCTCTGGGTGCACTACCTCACGCTGCAATTCCTGAGCCGAGAGGTGCGCGGCGCACTGTTCTGCCTGCTTGGCGTGGCGGGCACCGTGGTTGCCTTGCTGCGCCTGAATGGGAGCCTGATTGCGCCGTTGCTGCCGCGCCGCGGCGGGGGGCCGATCGACATACTCTACCAGCAACGCCGGCTGCGGCGCGGCCCGAAAATCGTGGCTATTGGCGGCGGCACCGGCCTTTCGGTCGTGCTCGCGGGGCTCAAGGAGTGCACGTGCAACCTCTCGGGCATCGTCACGGTGGCCGACGATGGCGGCAGTTCCGGCATCCTGCGGCGGGAGTTGGGGATTTTACCACCAGGAGACTTTCGCCAATGTCTTGCCGCACTGGCCGAAGTCGAGCCGCTGATCACCAGGCTGCTGCACTACCGATTCCATGAAGGGTCGGGTCTCGAAGGCCACAGCCTTGGCAACCTCATCATGGCGGCGTCGTCCGAACTCAGCGGCAGCTTCGAGCTGGGCTTGCGGGAGCTGGGCCGCGCCCTTGCCGTCACAGGCCAGGTACTGCCCTCCACGCTGGACAACATCGTGCTGTGCGCGGAGCTGCGGGACAAGTCGTACGTGATTGGCGAGTCAAATCTGCACGAGGATCACGGCTCCGCCTCCAGCCTTCCGGCGGGACGCGCACCTATCGAGCGCGTCTTCATCAAACCGGCGCAGGCGGCGGCCTACCCGCAGGCCGTGCGGGCCATCCTCGAGGCGGACATGATCGTGGTGGGGCCGGGCAGCCTTTACACCAGCATTCTGCCAAACCTGCTCGTGAAGGACATCCTGCGCGCCCTGTGCGCGTGCAGCGCCTACAAAGTCTTTGTCTGCAACGTGGCCACCGAGCCGGGGGAGACCGATTCCTACCGCGTGGAGGACTTCCTGGCAGCGGTCGAGCGGCACGCGGACAGGCACATCTTCGACGCGGCGATCGTCAATACGCGCCTGAATGCGGCCCGCCCCTCCTACTGGCGCAGTGAGGTGGTGCGGGACGGGTCTGGCTGGCGGGACGGCATCGAAGTCATCGAGGCCGACGTGGTGGACGACAACAACGCGGTCCGCCACGATTCGGCTAAGCTCGCGCGCACCCTCATGCGCGCCTGGGCAGAGCACTCGCGCCGCGCCAATCACCGATCGTTCCGAGGGGCCTCGACCTGGCTTCCTGGATCGACTGACATGCAGGCACAGCGGCGCTCGCGGTAGGCGCCGCCGCGCACCGCTCGACGTGACCGGCTCGGCGCAAGCCTGCGATCCAGCCTGATACAGCGGATCTGCTCTTATTCGTTGTCGCTTCGCGGTGGCAGGGACCGCGACTGCGGGCGCCAGGTAGGTCGCCGGCAAGTGCGTTGCTTCCGACCATGCCGCTTGAGCAGGTACCAGTCGCTGTAGTGGGAGCAATCGCTACCACAGCCCATTGTGGCTAGCCACTCTGGGCTATGGCCATGGCACCAACTATGCTGATATCGCCATTGACAAGCCGACACGGGTAAGGCACAGTGTGGCCGTGGCGCTATGGCATACGTGCATCGCTGGTCGTGAAGCGGCCTCGGGGCACCGGCAGGCGCGCAATCAGGAGAGGCACAGTAGGGAGAGGACATCAAAGTGGTACAGGCAAGCGTGCACGGCGTGGTGCGAATCATGGTTGGCGTGGCGCTCCTTGCGACAAGCATGGGGGCTACGGCTCGTTTGCAGGCACAGGCGGCGGCGGCGTCGGTTACCCTGCACCCCGTCGCGTATGTCACGCTACTCGGTGCCGACGGCGGCCAGCCTGTCAGTGTGCTCAGCGTGCGGGACCAGTCAGGCACGCAGAACAATTGGAACAAGTACGTCGAATTCGATACCAGTAGCAGCGCCTCGCCTAGCTACATGGGCTATCGCACGTACTCGCTGTCGACTTCGGTTGCTCCAGCGTCGCTGCAATCCTTGCAGCTGCAGGCCAACTACATGGGCCAGTCCACGACGTACCAGCGGTGGACGTGGCACATCTATGACTGGACCACGGGCACCTGGGTGGCGATAGGAGACAATACGGCAGCCAACGAGTGGCGCTGGACGCTGCTGACGTTCAATATAGGCGGCACGCTGGCCCACTACGTCAACCCGCAGGGCCAGGCGCGCATCGACGTGGAAGCCAACAACGCCTACGACAACGCCGACCTGGACTACGAAGCGTTGGTGGTAACCTATGCAGGCGGAGCGCCGACGGGCACTGCAACGCCTACCGGCACGGCGATTGCGCCAACTGCTACGGCCACGGTGGTACCCCCGACGTCCACCAGCAGCCCTATCCCAGCGACTCCCTCCATGACCGCGATCCCGCCAACTTCGACGCGCACCCCGGTCCCGCCGACCGCGACCAGCACGCCTACCCGCCCCGCGGCGACCAGCACCACGGTGCCGCCGACTGCGACGCGCACCCCGGCCCCGCCGACCGCGACCAACACTGCCGACCCGCCGAGCGCGACTGCCACCTCGGTGCCGGCGAGCGGCATGTGGCAACCCACGCCGGGAACGACCTGGAAGCTGGAGATCGGCGCCACGCCCAACCTCAGCACGCTTGCAGCGGTACAGGCCTATGACATTGATGGCTTCGACAACCCGGCTTCGACCGTTGCCACGCTGCACGCTCGGGGTATCAAGGTACTCTGCTACATCGACGCCGGGACCTATGAGAACTGGCGGCCAGACGCGGGGAGCTTCCCCTCAGCCTTGCTGGGCAACTCCGACGGCTGGCCGGGTGAGAACTGGCTGGACATACGATCGAGCGGTCCCAACTACGGCACGCTGCAAGCCATCATGCGAACTCGCGCTCAGATGTGCAAGAACAGCGGCTTCGACGCCATCGACTGGGACAACGTGGACGAGTACGAGAATTCATCGGGATTCCCCGTCACGGCCGCGGATCAGATCACGTACAACACGTTCCTGGCAAACACGGCCCATGCACTGGGACTGGCGGTCGGACTCAAGAATGACGTCGATCAGGTAGCAACGCTTCAGCCCAGCTTCGACTTTGCAATCAATGAAGAGTGCTTCAAGTACTCGGAATGCAGCACCGAGGCGCCATTCATCAACGCCAACAAAGCCGTGTTCGAGGTCGAGTACAGCGATGACGGCATGACCACCTCCATGTTTTGCCCACAGGCCAATGCGATGCGCTTCAGCTCCGCGCTGGCCACGCTCAGTCTGGATGGGACGTGGACGCCCTGCTGGTGACCTAGGAGCACATCCCCCCACCACCCCTTCCCTTGTCGATCCGGCTGATCCGACCGATCAGCCGGATCGCTGTCTTTGGCCACAGCTGGCGGCCAATCTTGATCCTTAGTAGTGTTTGTCCTATGATGCTAGTGGACGAGATCGGTTCCGAAAAGACACGACGTTGGGGTGGCCGATGAGGCGAAAGGTGATAGTTCGGCCTCGGCATGCCGGCCCCGCGCGGATTCTGCTCGTAGACGAGAGCAAATCAGTGCGAGACGAGCTGCGCGCGCTGCTGCAGTCTGCGCCCGATCTTTGCGTGGTGGGCGAGGCCGGAGACTGTGAGGCGGCTCAGTGCCTGTGCCGCCAGCTCTCGCCAGACGTGATGCTGCTCAATGTGCGCATGCATAGTCTCGGCGGCATTGAGGTCGCTCGTTGTCTAGGCGAGTTATTCCCACCAATCCGCACAATCCTCGTTTCGACCACGGACGACAGCCGGGACTACGCGCTCAGGGCCAGCCGTGCGGGGACCGAATCATATGTGGTGGGAAACCTTGGCCCCGCGCAATTCCTTACGATCATCCGGCACGTGGTGGCGGGCGCAGTGCCGCACACCATGCGCGTTATCGTGCAGCTGTACCACACCGGCGGGGGCGAGAAGGAGCAGGTGGTACGTGCAACTGCCAGGCACCTGACCGACCGCGAGCTCGAGATCCTGCAGTTCATAGCAGAAGGGCGGAGCAACCGCGAGATAGCCTTGGCACTGAGTCTCAGCGCGGGCACCGTCAAGATCCACGTGGAACACATCCTGGCGAAGCTTGGTGTAGCCGATAGGACGCTGGCGGCGGTACGGGGTGTCGAGCGCGGCTTGGTGCGCTAGAGCGCGTCCCATGGGCAAGTCGTAGCATCACGCTTGGGTCGCACGAGCAGCGTGTACGCTGATCGTTCATGCAGCGCAGCGCCGCCGGGCTCGGATTCAGAACGGTTCCACCAGCTCAATGACTGAATCGAGCACCTCTGCCTCGGGATTTGCAGTGGTGATGAAGTCGACGACCTTCTGCATGACCTCGTGGGCGTGGTGGCCGTTGGCGCTCACGCAGGCGACGCCGATCACTGCTCGCTGCCAGAGGTCCTGATCCTCGACCTCCGCGACGGCGACCTGGAAGCGGACGCGGGTGCGCTCGACGATGCTGCGCAGGATCTGCCGCTTGTCCTTGAGCGAGCGGCTGCCGTCGAGTCCGATCTCGATACGCGCTATTGCGGTGACCATGCTGGGCAGACTTGGCTGTCGCCGGCGCAGGCTAGAAGAGCCAGGCGACGGGGAGCGAAAAGCCGGGCAGAAGCTCCTCGTCGGTCAACACATCCGTGACGCGCAAGATGCGGAGCGGGCCATCGGCGTCATGCACGTGCACGCGACGTGGCTTGGGGTAAACGCACCAGACCCGCCGAGCGCCACCTGCCAGGTAGTCTTGCACGCGCTCCTCCACATCGGCCGCTGAATCCGATGGGCTAATGACTTCAATCACCAGCCAGGGTACGGTGGGGAAGTAGCCTTCCCCATCCCAGCCAATCTCCGCCAGTTGGGCAGGCGGCACGTAGACACAATCCGCGCCACGAATCTGATGTTCATCGTCCTCGAGGGAAAACGCGAGGCCGACCTCGCCACAGGCGGTGAGGCCAACGAGGCGCTGCTGCGCTTGCAATCCATCCTCGGGATGCCAACCCAGCGATAGGGCCCGGTCGTCAAGGTAACGGCCAATCTGCCTATTGAGAAAGCTCTCGATGACACCATGCCTTGTCTTAGGCGGCGGCATACTCCGAATCTCCCCTCGCACAAACTCGTGCAGATTGCCGTCGTTTGGCAGAGCCATGAACTCGGCGACACTCACCGCCCGCGGTGCTGCAAGCATGGGCACTCTCCTTGGTGTGTACGGTGTCATTGTACCGCAGCCACGGCGTTCCACAGTTTTCCGCGGGGGGGAGCGCGCCGGCCAGTGACGTAGTGGGTCAGACAGATCGGCAGCATAGGGCGGAGTGGTAGGCGCGCTGCAGACCGGGCGGTCCGGTATCATTGGAGTCGGCACTACCATCAACTGGGAGGGCACAGTGCACTGCCACGCAAGATTCGGCAGCTGAAGATGGATCTGCGCTATTCAAGGATGAACGAATGGTCGGATGAGGATCAACTCTTCCAGGCAAGGCTGCCGGAGTGGGGACCGTATGCGGTGACGCACGGTTACAGCTACCAGGGGGCAGCCACGCGGGGACAGGAAGTCCTGGAGATGCTCGTGCAGTCGGCACTAGCAGACGGAAAGCCACTGCCTGAGCCGCAGGTCGTGCGGGCGAGCGCGTAGGACGGGAGATCCTCGGTGGAATCCATTCAGTATCTCCAAGGGACTACAGGGCCATTCTACCGCGGCTCGGCGCGTCCAGAAACACAGACGCGCGTGGCCGGCCGTCCATGCGGTGCCGCGAATGGGGCACGCGCGACGCATGCGCTCCCGAGCGCTGCAATAAACAAAGGCTCCCACGAGGGGAGCCTTTGATGATGTCCTGGCACTGGCCTATCTTCCCACAAGGTTTGCCCTTGCAGTAGTGTCGGCGCTGCGGCGTTTCACGACCGTGTTCGGGACGGGAACGGGTGGGGCCACCGCGCACTGGGGCACCAGG
>Ga0187876_1000636_pt1 | contig 34863 bp, 30 predicted proteins | sample June2016WEW_17_4_FD_133000 | JGI IMG/M metagenome (GOLD analysis project Ga0187876, IMG submission 133000) | Peatland microbial communities from SPRUCE experiment site at the Marcell Experimental Forest, Minnesota, USA - June2016WEW_17_40 | ecosystem: Environmental > Terrestrial > Soil >...
AGTGATTGCTGGGATCAGCAAGCTCAGCAAAGAGCGCAAGACGTGCGCTATGCGTGCTGTCCTCGAAAACAGGGCCGTTCGGCCCCGCAAATACGCGCCGTTTCCCTTTAGATGTATCAACGTGCGTTGCTCCATCCGGCGGCACTTGGTAGCCCATTGCTGTGATCAAGGCGCTCAGCGTGCATTCGAACCCGTGGTAGACATGAAAGGCGGCTCCATCCGAGAAACCACGACTGAGTAAACACGAAGCCATGCGAAGATGCCGAAGCGCCAAACCATACCATTCGCGTTTTGCAGACACAGGTATGAAGGATGCCGTCATTCAGGGGCCAGCAACCGGATGCTGCGCTCATCGTCGGTTGAAGCGCCACCGGATGCCCTCATGGCGTCTCGCCATTCGCTCAATGCAGTTAGGGTGAATTGAATGGCGAGTTCGCCTCTGGCCGCTGGGGCAAACACCTCCTCACCAAGCCGCCAGTACAGATCGAATGGCCGATCGTCGGCACGCAATACGACTTCCAGCGTAAGCTCACCGAAATACGCCACGTTGCGCAGATCAATGCCGTACCTCGCCCAGTCCCCGACGGCAAGCACCGCATGCACCCGATCCGCGAACCTCCGCTGCAGACCAGCGAAGATAGTTCGAAGAGCCTCAACTAGGTTATCGCTCTGCGAAGCAAAGTCAGGGTTACTGCCGTTCGCCGAACGCAAACGCTCGAGTAGGAGAGTAATGCCCTCAAGATCAGGCACAAGGCCAACTCCGTCCCGCACGTGACGCTGCTCCACTCGCTCGCGCAGAGCGTCTGCCTTCGACGGACGGAACAATAACCGGAGCTGCTTGTAGCTGACAACTTTGTCTTGGTCCAAGGCCCATTCATGTGGACTGATCTCTCGGGCAATGGCTCTCAACTGGCGAGCAATATCACTCACAAGGGGCACCGATGGCTCTTGAGCCAGTTTGCTGAACAGAAAGTCTCGAATATCGCTCTCTGTTGCAGAGGTTCGGTCCCGTAGCAGATCGAATAGCATATATCGCGTTCTATCCGCTGGATCAAGCGACGCATCCAGCGCCACTCCGCGAGCCATAACCCAGGACACAAGCCCAAGCTGAGGACTCCACGTAGCGAAGCGCTCGGACGCCAAGACCTTGCGGATATCCTCAGTCACATGCTTCGGATTATCCCGATAATTCCTGAACGCTCTACTATCGAGCACCTGCTGGATTATGCTGCTTGTAATTAGTTCAATGTCAGCTCCAAGGTATGACACAACGATGCGCTCAATCTCATGCTCCACGTAGTTATGTCTTGTCGGTATGTCTATCAGCGAAGCCACGCCGTAGAGCGATTCATATCTCTGACGCGGCATTTTGCGAAAATTCAGATACATATCGCCACGAGGATTAACGCCTGGACTCTCAACCTGTCGTGTCGACCGTATCGGGCTGTACTGTCGCACCATGTTGACGTACTGGAGGCCCGACTCTTCGCATGCGGCTACTATCGTCTGCCAAAGACTGACATCGCGATGCTTGTACACCAAGGTGAACCAGTGGTCCGGCTTTAGGGCGCGCGCAATTGATTCCATTGCGGATGCGAACTCTTGCTCGAACCGTTGCCGGGATTTGCGATAGGTGCCGCCTTCAATCAGTTCGACCCTGCGCGTCTCATTCGTGATCTCCAAGCGCAACCAGGCAGCCCACAAGACTGATAGATCGAGGAAATTAATGTCATTTGAATAGGGCGGATCGGTGAAGCAGTAATCAACGACGTTCTCACCTGTAATGGTGTGTATACGAGCAGCTTCGATGCCTACGAGTGTGAAGTTGTCGGGACCGTAGAAATCGCCAATCAGCCGATTCGTCTCACGCTTGCCGTCAACAAGCGATTTGAAGCACTGCTCGAAACGCGGCCAAACAGGATGCTCGTAGAACGAACCGGGAGGAGCAGGGGAGAAGCTGAAACGCCGAAGGAATCCGGCATCTCCCCGGTTGGGCGATCTACGCACCCCTTTGTCCGATGGGAGAATATAGGTACGATTGGCGTAGCGGGCGGTATTTGCCAGGGCCAGTCGAAGCAGATCTCGTGCGAGATCCTCGTCGATAGCCTCAATAGCCTCGCGCAGGATGGCGAGGCCCGCCAACTGCTTGGGCGTGTGGAGCTGATCGATGGACACAATATCGGCGCGCCTGACAGAGGCCGGAATCTGCGTACGAGGGTAGTCCAGGCCCTGCAACACGGAGCCTAGCTCCGCAGCACTCATGTCATCTAACGCTTCAATCGGCAGCTTGGCGCGTGCACGAACCGTCTGAAACGCCGACGTCAAGGCATCTAGGTCGACCAGCGCGACCGCCGTCATCTGAGTAATGAATTGAGCCACTGGATTGATATCCGACGCCACCACCCGACGACGAAGCACAAGCGCCTCGACCGGCGTGACGCCACTTCCGGAAAACGGGTCACATACCAGGTCGCCAGCAGCTGTGTAGTGCCTGATGTACGCCTGAACAACCGGCCAGGGCTTCTTTGCAAAGAATGGAAAGAACCCGAAGTGCCGGTTCCCGTCAACGCCGCGCGACGAGAAGGGGACGCTGGTTTCAACAGGATCTATCGGCTCAGAATGCTCCCCGTCCCAGAATTGGGGGCTGCGGTCCTGGGCAGGTTGCCCCATGATCACGCTGCCTCCTGCAGCTTCGCTAACTGTTCATGCAGGGGTACAAGTAGCAGCATCTGGCGATGGTGCTTGTGTACATCGACTACCTGGTCATCGCTGAAAGCGTAGTAAAGCGAGTAGCCGTCGGTGAGCAGGTAGGTCTCCTTGTCATACAGGTCAACATCGAACTCGCGCAGATTACGCGCCAACTGCTGTACCTGTTGGAGCGACAGCCCGCGCCGGAGCAGCTCGCAGATCACAAGTGCCCTAAACACTCCAGAAGCGGAGTAGAAAACTGTCGGCTTGGTACGAGTGACTCGTGGACTACGAAGCGTAGGAGTGACCAGTCCAATCTTTGCCCAATACGACACCTTCTTCCGTGTCATTCCCGAAAGCCGCATGAGTTCCGGTATGGTGTATAGCCGTTCGGACAGGGGCTTGGTCGCGGCGCTGACTGGCTCTAGCTTGGGTAGTGGGTCTGGGATGCCGTATTCTCCAAAGTCAGTCCCAATGTGCAAATCCGTGTTCATTTGCTCATCATAGCGCACACCGTAGGCATCGACAAGATCCGCCGCCCACCTGATACATTCGTAAAGAGCGCCCGCGGCGGTGGCGGGCAGCCGAGCAGCTGAGGAGTGAACGATGGCGGAGCAGTGCCAGATTGGTGTCACCGGACTCGCCGTGATGGGGGCGAACCTGGCGCGCAACCTTGCCAGACATGGATTCGGCGTGGCCGTGCACAACCGCACGAGCGAGAAGACAGATCGGTTCATCACGGAGTTCGGGCACGAGGGCCGGTTTACGCCCGCGCACTCGCCGCGAGAGCTCGTGGCAGCAATCGCCCGCCCGCGCGCCATCCTGGTGATGGTCAAAGCAGGCAAACCCGTAGACGACGTGATCGCCGAGCTAGAGCCCTACCTTGAGCCGGGCGACATCGTGATCGACGGCGGCAACTCGCACTTCACCGATACGCAGCGGCGCACGCTCGATCTCGAGGCGAAGGGCCTCCGCTTCCTGGGTACCGGCGTGTCCGGCGGCGAGGAAGGCGCGCTGCTAGGGCCCAGCATCATGCCCGGCGGCACGCGCGCGGCGTACGACCACGTAGCGCCGATCCTCACACAGATCGCCGCCCAGGTCGACGGCACGCCCTGCTGCACCTACATTGGGCCGGACGGCGCAGGTCATTATGTCAAGATGGTGCACAACGGCATCGAGTACGCCGACATGCAGCTGATTGCCGAGGCGTACGACCTGCTGCGCCACGTCGGCGGCTTCACCGCCCCGGAGATGGCCGACATCTTCGGCCGCTGGAAGGCCGGCGACCTCGATTCGTACCTGATCGAGATCACCGCGGAAGTACTGCGGAAGCAGGACGCCGCCACGGGCGAGCCGCTGGTCGACGTCATTATGGATACGGCCGAGCAGAAGGGCACCGGCCGCTGGACCGTGCAGTCCGCGCTGGAACTCGGCGTGCCCATCACCGCCATCGGTGAAGCCGTGTTTGCACGCGCGCTCTCGTCGCAAGCGCACGAGCGCGCCGAGGCGGCGAAGACGCTCTGGTTTGGACCAGATCCTTACGCGCCAGCTGGAGATCAGCGCGATCGGTTCGTGGACGCGGTGCGCGATGCCCTCTACGCGTCCAAGATCGTCGCCTACGCACAGGGCTTCGCGCAGCTGCGCGCGGCCTCCGCCGAGTACCACTGGAACCTGAAGCCCGGCGATCTGGCCACGATCTGGCGGGGTGGCTGCATCATTCGCGCCAAGTTCCTGGATCGCCTCAAGGAAGCGTACGACCGCGATGCCGACCTGGAAAACCTCATGCTCACGCCCTACTTCAGCGAGGCACTTCAGGCAGCACACGGCGCTTGGCGGCGGGTGGTCGTGGAGGCCATGCAGAGCGGCGTGCCGGCACCGGCGTTCGCCAGCTCGCTCGCCTACTTCGACGGCTATCGCCGCGAACGCGGGCCTGCGAACCTGATTCAGGGATTGCGCGACTACTTCGGCGCACACACCTATCGCCGGATCGACCGCCCCGGCACCTTTCACACGCAATGGTCCGGCGACGGCACAGAGGTAGAGGCCTAATCGTTTACGGCTATGCAGGTAACACTCGAGATCCCAGAAGGGTTGCTCCACGAGCTGCTGGATGGGGTGCCTATCCCCGAGATGGTGCACGTGCGCTACGCCATGCGGACGCCGGAAGCCGTGCAGCACATCGCCGCCGAGGTGCGGGCGCAGCTGGCGCGAGCAGGCGCGGCCAAACTCGTGCGGCCCGGCCAGCGCATCGCCGTCGGCGTGGGCAGCCGCGGCATTGGCGCGCTGCCGGCCATCGTCGGCACCCTGGTAGCGGAGCTGCGCGCGCTCGGCGCCGATCCGTATGTTGTCCCGGCCATGGGGAGCCACGGCGGAGCGACGGCGGAAGGGCAGCTAGACGTGCTCAGGCACCTGGGCATCACGGAGGCAAGCGTGGGCGCCCCGCTGGTGTCGCGGATGGAGACCGTGGAGATCGGGCGTACGGCGCAGGGCATTCCCGTGCGGCTCGACAAAGCGGCCCTGGCGGCGGACGGCATCGTCTTCGTGGGCCGGGTCAAGCCACACACGTCCTTCCATGGCACCTTCGAGAGCGGCCTGGCGAAGATGCTCGCCATCGGCTTGGGCAAACAGGCCGGGGCGGCGGCCTGTCACGCGGCGGGCTTTGGCGAGATGGCCTCGCGCGTGCAAGCCATCGCCGAGGTAGCGCTGGCCCGGGCGCCCATCCTCTTCGGGCTGGCGGTACTGGAGAACGCCCACGACCTCCCCTTCAAGATTATCTGCGTGCCGGCCGAACGCATATTGAGCGACGAGCCGGCCTTGCTGGAGGAGGCACGCCGCGCCATGCCAAGCCTCCCCTTCGAGGCGTTCGACGTGCTGGTCATCGACGAGATCGGCAAGCACATCAGCGGCACGGGCGCCGATCCCAACATCACCGGCCGGCATTCCACCCCATTCGCGAGCGGCGGGCCTACGGTTAGCAGACAGGTCGTGCTGGATCTGGGCGAGGCGTCGGACGGCAGCGCCTACGGCGTGGGCCTGGCGGATTTCACCACGGTACGCCTGGCGCGCAAGCTGGGTCTCGCGCGCACCTACGCCAACGCGCTGACGGCCACGCAGCCGCGAGTGGTAGCGCTGCCCATGGTCCTGCCCTCCGACCGCCTCGCGCTGGCCGCCGCCCTGCTCACCTGCAACGCGGTGGATCGAGCGCCTCGCCTGGTCCGCATCAGGAACACGGCGTACCTGGAGGAGTTCTGGGTCTCCGCGTCGCTGCTCGACGCGGTGCGGCAGAATACGCAGCTCACGGTGATCGAGGGGCCTGCGCTGCCGGCGTTTGACGGCGAGGGAAACCTGTTGGATCTTGGGAACTGAGCACCTGCTTCCTCGCAGGTGGGCCTGCCAGCGCCGTGGCTTCGCAGTGGGGCTATCGCGAGCGAACCAATACGCATAGAATTGGCCTTCGCTTGCGCTGCACGTCTCGGCGCGAGCTCCCGCGAACCGTAGCTTCAGCACGCGGCGTGCTGGAACCGAGATCTACGTCGGCATCCCGAAAGGCGCCTGGCCAACCGCAGAGTACCTGTTCTCCGTGCAGTGCCGCAAACCGCAGCTCGGCTTCGGCAGCACCGACTGGCTCCCACTCACGAGCAGCGTCCTGGACGAGCCGGTGTGCGGCGCGCAGGAGCGATGGAACGTGATGGTCGGCGCCCCAGGGTACGCGCTGGCGGTATCCGAGTGACTCTCGAGCGGTCCGGCCTCCATGGCCTTGCCCTCCTCCTCAGGCGAGGATGATGCCGTACTCGCCCACGGCCAGGCAGGTGCCGTTGGTGGGGCAGGCGATGCCATACAGGTCGCCACTGACGCCCACGGCCAGGTTGCTCCAGCTGGTGGCCTCGTTCGCACTGGTCAGGATAGTGCCGTTCTGCCCCTCGACATCGCTGGATCCCACGGCCACGCAGATGCTGCCGCTCATGCAGGTGACGCTAGTCAGCACGTCCTGGGTACCGGAGGAGCGGCTACGCCAGCGGGCGCCGCCATCCGTGCTGGTCAGGATGGTGCCATCCTCGCCCACTGCCACGCAGGCACTGCTGGTGGGACAGGCAATGCCGATGAGGAACTTGCTAGTGCCGGAGGAGCGGCTGTGCCAGGTGGCACCACCGTCGGTGCTGGCCAGGACGGTGCCCCCCTCACCCACCGCCAGGCAGGCACGGCTGCCACGGCAGACGACGCCAAAGAGCTCGTGGCCTGTGCTGGCGGCGCGACCGTACCAGCTGGCGCCACCATCGGTGGTGGCCAGGATGGTGCCGCTCGCGCCCACCGCGAGACAGTGGCTGCTGGTGGGGCAGGTGATGCCCAGCAGGGCGTTGCCGGTGCCGGAAGAGCGGCCGCGCCAGCTGCTGCCACCATCTGTACTGACCAGGATGGTGCCCTTATCCCCGACGGCCAGGCAGGACAGCCTGGTCAGGCAAGCGATGCCCTCCAAGGTGTTGCTGGTACCGGACGAGCGGCGGTGCCAGGTAGCACCACCGTTCGCGCTGTTCAGGATAGTGCCTTGCGCACCTACTGCCAGACAGCTGCCACCGGTCGAACAGGTGACGCTCCACAGCGGGCTAGCGTGAGGCGATGAGTCGCGCCATACCCATGTGCCTGCGGGCCTGCCATGCGCAATCGGTGCCGTTCTCAGATCTCCTCCCACGGCTCCCACCTCGATCGGCTGATGGCGTGCGAGACCTCCCCGAGCGAGAGCACCTGCACGCGCACTCCCCGTCGCGATGAGCAGGATCAGCCACGCCCAGCCAATGACGAGCGCAGCGGACCAGCGCCGCGCGCACGGCAGCCTTGGCTGCGAGCTCCTGCCATGCCTTGACGTCAATTCCACCCCTCCCTGAAGAGCCTTTCACGGCATGGGTGCACCTTGGAGTCCTTATGGATCAGGCCGGCACTGCCGCCTGCTAATTCGACAGTGGGACAAAGCCAAACCAAAGAGCGAGGAAACCGGTGAGATGCCTGGAACATCGCGGGCTGCATCACGCCGCGCCGGGCGAGGGCAGCCCAGGGCAGGTCGTGTGATACGGCTCGTCGCCGAGGTACCGCTGCCACTCTTGCAGGGTCAGGTTGCGGTTGGCGATGCCGCAGGCCCGCTGTACCCAGGAACTCGGGTCGACGTCCCAGAGGCGGACGGTCTCGTCGCGGCTGCCGGAGGCCAGCGTCTTGCCATCTGGGCTAAACGCCACGCTTTCCACCGCTCCTGTATGACCCGTGATAGGCGAACCGATAGCCTGCCCGCTGCTGACGTCCCACAGGCGAATAGTGCCGTCGCTGTTGCCCGCGGCCAAGGTCCTGCCGTCCGGACTGAACGCGATGCTCTGCACGCTGCCTGACGTGCCTGTGAAGGGTGCACCGATCTGCCGCCGTCCCGCTACGTCCCACAAGCGGATAGTACCGTCATAGCTACCAGAGGCCAGCACTCTGCCATTTGGACTGAACGCCACACTGCTCACTGCGCCCGTGTGGCCGGCAAGGGGCGGGCCGAGCGGCTGCCCGCTGGCGACGTCCCATAGCCGGACCGTGTCGTCCGCGCTGCCGGAGGCCAGGATCCGGCCGTCTGGGCTGAACGCCACGCTCCACACCCAGTCGGTGTGCCCGGTAAGGGGTGCGCCCAGTTGCCGCCGGCTGGCGACATCCCACAGCCGGATTGTGTGGTCCAAGCTGGCGGAAGCCAGGATCTTGCCGTCTGGGCTGAAAGCCACACTCTGCACGCCCGCCGTGTGGCCGCGCAGCCAGGCCACGAGGCCTGTTGCGGCCACCAAACCACTCACCAGGCTGCCTCGCGCCTCCAACGTGGGGCTTTGGTGGTTGGCCTCGACGGCCAACAGTAGGGCTAGGTCAATTTGATCCCCCTCGTGACTGATCGACTCGGCTGCCAACTGGCGGGAGAGTGCAACAATGCGCTGGGCATTGGCGGCGTCGCGCTCTGCCACGGCCGTGGCCTGGGCCGCGGTCGCCCGCCGCGCGTTCGTCGTGGCCGTGGCCGCGTTGCCGAGCGCGAGCGCTGCCAGGGCGGCCATTCCGACGAGGAACACCAGCAGCGCGCCGGCCAGATAGCGAAGCCGGCTCGCCGCGCGCCGGTTGGCCTGCAGCGCCTTCTGGGTCAGCTCCAGCTCCCGCGCCTTGTGGACTCGCTCAGTCTCTGCATCCGCCAGTCGCTGGGCTCCCCCGGCCGCGAGGAACGCCGACTCCAATGCGCTGGGCGTATTCCGCTCGGCCCACGCCTCGGCCTCGTCGAGCGCCATGCCACGGTACAGGTAGTCCACCGGGTGCCCCCGGTGCTCCCACTCCTCCGCATCGCCGCTGATGGTCTGCTGCAACCGTACATCCTGGCGAGCGTCCAACACCCATCCAGCCAGGCGCGGCCACTCTCGGATCAGCGCCTCATGCCCGACCTCTACGGTCGTCGCGGCCACGCCAAGGCTGGTGACGAGCAGACGCGCGCCAATGAACGCCTCGATCGTCTCGCGCATCCGCGCTGTCTGCAGCTCGTCCGCCAGCGCGAACTCGGTGAGCGTGGTCCGCCGCCGGGTCACCTCCTGGTCGCTGCCGCCGGGATCGATCAGCCGCAAGAACAGCGCCCGGGCCAGCTCACGGTGCTCGGCTGATGCGAGCCCGGCATACGTGGCCTCCGCATGCCGCCGCAGCGCTCCATGCACCCCGCCCAGCTCACGGTAGGCCGCCTCGGTGAAAAGGTGATCCCGCCGCTGCTCAAATAGCTGGTCCAGCGTGAACTCCAGCAGCGGCAGCGCTCCCGCCTGTCCCCGCATCTCGAACAGCAAATCGCCGATGAGGTCGCCTTCGAATCGCATCCGCACCTCTGGCAATCGGGCCGGCCCCTCAATGACTTCGCGTAGCTCCTCCACGGAGAGCGGGGTGATGAAGGTGGTGTGCTCAGCCACGAGCGGCCAGGCATCGGGGTACGCCATCAGGCGATCGTAGAAATCGGCACGCATGGTGAGGATGGTCACGGTCGGGCCTCGGCGCTCGGTCACGGCGGCGACGATCAGGTCGAGCACCCGTTGTCGCTCCACTTCGTCGTCCGTCTGCGTGAACAACTCTTCGAACTGATCGATTGTCACCACTACGTGCTGGTGCGCTGCCGAGGCTAGCCGGCCGGTGAGCAGGTGCAACCCCCGCACCGAGTCACCCTCCAGATCCTCCTGGATCGTCCGCACGCTGCGGTCGAGCACGCGAGCGAACGTGTTGGCGAGAGCCTCCATGGGGCGAGGTCCGGGCAAGAACGGGTCGAGATAGATCCAATCGGCGCTCCCCGGAAGTCCCCGCGCGGCACCCTGCAGGCGGGGAAGCAGCCCGGCCCGCACGACGCTTGATTTGCCCGAACCGCTCGGGCCCGCCACCACCAGCAAGCGGGCTGCGCCTGCGCCCTCGCCGGCAAGCGAGGCGCCCAACTGAGCGACCAGCTGGTCGAGCACGGCGCTGCGACCAAAGAAGTCGGCGGTGTCCGCGGCCGTGAAAGGTCGCAGGCCCTTGTACGGGTTGCGCGGCACGAAGCTCGGACCTGTCTCCGGCGTGTCAACCGCCACGACTGCCACCAGTCCGGCGGCGTTTAGCGCTCCCAGGAGCTGCGCCAGGGCGGTGTCGTAGTGATCTCCGCGCGCGTCGATGAACTGCGTGCGTCCGAGTCCAAGCGGCACGCTGTCGATCCACTCGTCGCCGGCGGCCCACACGGGAAGCACCGGGCGCCGGTAGCGCTTGGCAATGTCGAGTTCGTCCCGCACGTAGGGAGAGCGCCGCAACTCTTCTGACGCCACCAGGAGGACGGTTTGAGCGGCGCGAATCGCCTCCCGAATGGCGTGCTCCCAGTCGGCAGTGCCCGGTCTGAGCTCCTGCCGATCGATCCACAGCGTGACGCGACGGGCCTGGAGATCGTCGACTAACCTGTCGACAAACGAGCGATCGGCGCGCGCGTAGGAAATGAAGACGCTGGGTGGACCAGGTGCAGGCTCGATCAGGGTTGGTTCAGCCATCTCGACCAATCATGAGCGATACGGCAATCGGGCAGTGTGCGCGGACGCGCAGGCCAGGTTCTGGGTGCAGGTGCCGGTGGCCCAGAGGCGCGCTGCGCCCGCGCGCCGGAGCGAGAAGCCGGCCCTTCCATATTGAGCGTGAGCACGCCCGGTCTTACTGTCAAGGCCGCGACTCGCGATAGCCGTAGCCGCTGACGAACTGTCGCCAAGCATGAGAATTCGTTGCTAGCGGGCACGCAACCGCGACACGTGCGGCTACAATCACATTGGCGTGAACCACTTAATGATGCGGAAAGGGGTGAAGCGTGAAAGTCTTCCAACGCCTGCAAGTCAGCGGCCCGCGTGAAACACTAGAGGGGCTGATCGCCACCATGGAGGCCGGGGCTCCTGCAGGTTGGCGCCGAGATCGAGAGGCGGAAGCCTCACTCGGGCAAACGTCAACGCCCATGTACTGCTTTGCGGCGCAAGCCGCGCCCGGTCGAGCGGCTAGTACACTCTGGCTGGTGCTGGAGCCGCAAGGCAGGCTGTACATGTCCAACATCGTGCCAAGGGCCAAGAGCCAGCTCTCCTACGACGAGTGCAATGCGGTGCTGGCCGATTTCTTGCAGACTGTGGTACGACCGGCGGCCGGAACCATTCCCGTCGAGGTGACCCTGACGGCAGCAGAGGAGGACCTGGAAGCGTGGGCGAGCCCGAACGCGGCCAGGCTGCTGCGTATATTTGCCCGGAGCGCCAACAAGGCCACGGGCACCGCCCATCCTCACGACCGCATGCAGTGGCACGCCTTCCTCGTCGCCGCCCATAAGGACCGCATTGCCCTCGACCCGTCGACGTTGGCTCGCTGGCTTCAAGAGAGCGCGCAGTGGCCCGACGATACTGCGTCGGACGTCGCCACCGAGTACGAGACTGGTCGGGCGCTGCTGCAGTACTACGATGGTGGCGGCACCCGCACGCTGGCGTAGGTACGACTGCCGCCCAATGGGGCTTCCTCGAGCGCGTGCCTACGGGCCTCTACGTCATGCAGTGTACCCGCCCGCACCGCTACCGCCCTTTGTTGGAGACGGCCGAAAGGCTCACTCGAAGCGTGCACGCGTGCCACATCCTCGTCTGTATTGCCTATCCTCAAGGCAGGAGAGGTGGGCGCGGGTCTCGCGATGGCGCACGTGCCGCTCAGTCCAGACGCTGCATGTCTTCCCGCCGCTGCCCGATTACGCCATGGCACCGCGCTCCCGGCCGCAGCTGACCTCAACCAGACCGACGTGGCGGGGGATACATGCTAGGTGCCGGCCGGTTGCTCCTCCGGTAAACACTGTGCTCCAGCCTAGCACACGATGTTGCCGGTGTGCTGCCTCTCGCGCAGGTCACCGGCCATCTCATCGCCGCGATAACTCGACGAGCCGACGTCCGGCCTCGACCCGCTCGCCACGCGCGACGTCCACGACCTGATCGACTCTTTGCGCGAGCGGGGCGTGACGATCTTTCTCACCACGCACCGCCTCGAGGAGGCCGAACGCCTCTGCGACCGTGTCGCGCTCTTGAACACCAGCCTGCGCGCGATCGGCCGGCCCGACGACTCACGTGAGCAGCTGTTCGCCAGGAGGCTCGTGGTCAGAACGCTCGCCCCGCTCCCCGAGCCGGACCACGTGCTGGCCCTCAGCCGCCTGCCGCACCCTGGGTCGGACGACAGACCCTGTTACCGCGATCGCGTGTCGCTGACGTCGGGTTTGACGATCTGCTACTACTCATCGACCCAACCTCCTCCGGCCTCTGGCGCGCCTGCGACAAGGTCTCCCGTCGTGGCGCGAGCCGCAAGCTACCGGTGAGCCTGGTAGCATTGATAGTGGTTCACGTTGAGCGCGCTGGCAGTGCGCTCACCGATCCTAAACTACAGCTTGCCTTCCTCTGCTCGTGGCCCCCGCCCTTCCCCTTCAGGCTGCTGCCGTGCGGCCGCAGAAACCTCACTGTACCGACCTGGGAGAATCGCGCCGTGATCAGATGTGTTGCCCTTGTGTCGCTTGTCGGCCTGTTGGTCTTGACTGTTCCAGTCGCCCGCAACCTCAGCGCGGCCGGTGGCATCATCCCACTGCCGCTGGTCTCACGTGGGGTGCCTGCGTACACGAACGACGACTGTGGCGGCACGTACCCGGCCACCAACGCAGACAACGGAAACTATGCCGACTACTGGCGGACCTGTGGCACGCCGTCGGACACGAGCCCCCTGTGGCTGGCGTACGACCTATCCGGACAGGCGCTCGGCCGGGTAGTGGTGGCCTGGTACAACGACCCGGTGAGCGGGGACTACGATACGAGCGTCAATTCGGACGACTACAACGTGCCGGCAAGCTACACGATTGACGCCAACAGTGCGCCAGGCGGTTCCGTGCCAACCGCGGGCTGGGTCACGCTCGTGAGTGTGAGCGCAAACGTCTACCATTCGCGCCAGCACGTGATTGATCTGACCGGCTACAACTGGCTGCGGTTTCAGGCGACCGCGTCGTACGGCCGGCAAGGTGACACTGGTGTTGCCATCAATCTAGACGTGCAGGACGCACGCCAGGGGCTGCAAGACGATTGGATAATGTACGGCGACAGCATCACGGCTGCCGGTATGACGCATGGCGATGACACCGGTGCCGTCGGCACGTTCGCTCAGCTGGTCAACGCTGAGGACCCGGCCTACTACCCGGTGCAGGAAGATGGCGGGACCGGCTATCTCAAGTCTGCAGAAGGGGCCGCGGACGTGCCGCAGTGGCTCAACCTCTTCCCAGGGCACTATGTGGGCCTATCCTATGGCACGAACGACGCCCTGGGTGGGTGCGATAGTAGCGCGCTGAGCGCTTTTTACGCTAACTACGTGACGATGGTGAACGCCGTGCTTGCCGCCGGGAAGGTGCCGATCGTGCCCACCATCCCGTGGGGCACCGCAAGCAACCTGCCAACCTGCGTTCCCGAATACAACGCAGAAATCGCGTTGCTGTACGCCGCCTACCCGCAGATCCTGCCAGGCCCGGATCTGTATTCGTACTTCGAGGCGAACCCATCGCTTATCTCCTCGGACGGTATCCACCCCAGTATTCCCGCCGGCGCCGACGCGTACCGGCAGCAATGGGCGAACATGGCCGTGGCTGAGGTGTACGACGCGGCCACCACTGCGACGCCCACCCCGCCGGCAGTCACGGACACGCCCCCGACGGACACACCCACTGCGACGAGTGCGAGCACGGCGATGCCGACCACCACGTCAACGAGCACCGCGACCGGCACGCCGACCAACACCCCGCAGCCACCCTCGAGCACCCCTACCGCGAGCGACACTGCCACGAGTACCCCGGTGCCGCAGACCAGCGCGCCAACGGGCGGAAGTTCCCCACCTGGCGGCGGCCAGGCACCCATACGCGCAGTACCTATCGCAGCAGCCACACCATCGGCCTCCCCTACTGCAACCCCACCGTGGGCTACTGCGACTAGCTCAGCCACGGCCACGCCGGCAGCAGCTCCTGCGACTAGCCCGTCGAGTACGCCGGATGTATTCGGCGCTGTGCCTCGCGTGGTGTCTACGCTGGCAGCTGTGGGCGCCGCGACGCCTGTCCCCCTGCCACGCGTGCTGGTGTCAAACAGTCCGCGCACCGTGATCGGTGGCCGACACCAAGCATGCAGTCAAGTGCAGTCCGGGCGAAACAGCCCGGAGCCGGGGTGTGAAGCTGTGTCGGTGGTCCTGGTACCCCACGCCCGGATCGCCATCATCCTTTCGTTCCAGGATAAGTCCGCGCAGCACTATGCCGGGAACACGGACAGCACAGGCCGTTTACACCACCTGTTCGCGGTCTCCTACATGCCTCGCACCACAAGTCCGGGGCACCCTGTCGCGCCGCTCAGCATTCGCAGTACTGCCCATATCACCGTTCAGGCCACCCTCCCAAACGGCATGAGGCTGGCTCCCGTCACGCTCAGATTCACCGTCGCTCGCCCATGAGGGCATGGCCTGGCAGCTCATCTGGCAGAAGAAGGTCGCGCCCTTCTCGAGCCCAGACGTGTACGTGCTCGCCTTTGCCGCGCTGGAGCAGACCCATGTGCTGCTCTTCAGCGACCTTGGGGCCATCTGCCGGGCGCGTAGCCTGAAGACAGGATAGACCAGGCGATCATGCCAGCACCAGACAAGACCATTGTGTTCCTTGGCGACAGCATCACGCAGGCCCCGGACGGCTATGTGCGTCTGGTCGTGGACGTGCTGCGGGCACTGCAGCCCGGATGCAGGCTGCGGACGATCAATGCCGGGGTGGGAGGCAATCGATCCGTCGACCTCCTGCCGCGCCTCCAGCGCGACGTGCTGCGCCACCTGCCCGAGATAGTGACCATCTCCATCGGCATCAACGACGTCTGGCGGGCGCTGGACCGCCCGGGCCAAGGCCTGGACGTACCGCTCGCCACCTTCCACGATGCGGTGGCCCACGTGCTGGACGCCATCATCGCCGCTGGCCCTCGGCCCATAGTGCTGACGACGTCGGTGATCGGCGAAGATCTGGACGGCGAGGGCAACCGGCGATTGGTTCCCTACAACGATGCGCTCAAGCGTCTGGCTGCGGCGCGCAACCTGGTGGTGGCGGACGTGAACAGCGCATTTCGCCGCGTGCTGGGCGTACCTGGGGCGCCGCGGCTCACCGTGGACGGCGTGCACCTGACCCACCAGGGCAACGTGGTGCTTGCGCTAGCCCTACTCAGAGCGTTGGCCATCCGCATAGATGCAGGTGAGGACTGGCCCTCAGCCATGTGAGTCGGTCGCCCGCGCGCGCTTGTGTCCGCGCCGGATTGCACCTCGGCGCGATACCTGGCATACCGGCTTACGCTTCCTCGAGGTCGTCCGCGTACTCCGCATCGTCTACGCGCTGGAGCGGCATGCCGCGGAGCAGCACGACAAAGAAGGACAGTACGGTGAGGATGTGCACGCCCGTGCACCATTCGCAGATCTTGTGCAGCTGGCCGACTGCCGGTCCTCTCGGTCATCGATGGTTGCAGCGCCGCCTCAACCTGTTGCATGCTCGTGCGACCCTCCGCTTTATCAGCTGCCTGTGAGACTGCGCTTGGCGCGCTCCGTGCCGAGAAGCTCCATACTAAGGTATACGGTGCCGCGTTGCAGCCTCGCAAGATGCGCCAACGCCGGCCCGCACTTCATAACTACGCTGTGCAGCATGGCCGCCGGCGCCGTATCGTCTGGCTCACAGTGACGGCAGTGAGTCTGATCCGAAGGGTCTGACCCGCAGTCGTGACCGCAAGTGGGGCTCGTTGCAGACGGGCGCAAGGGCTCGTCCGCCCACGCGGATGGTGATCTTCACGGCGGCATCTGGCAGCGTGAACCGGACCCCCCTAGCGGTCTACGCAGTGCGCGCCTACAATAGCTCGCCCCCAAGAGCACGACGCCGACGCTCTGCTCGGGCCGCGGCACGACGGGCCGCCCGACGCGCGCGGAGACTGGGAGCGTCTGTACCGGCATGATGTCACCGAGCGCGTCCACTGGCTGCACTTGTGGCCTGCCCTTGAGGAGGCAGACAATCGTGCCGCCTACCCGCAGCGTAGTGCTGCTAGGATGAATAGAATGGAATAAGCGAACATAGCCGCCCGGCAGTGTGCCTTGAGTTCGTGATCTCGCTGCAGGAGGTCTCCATGCGACGAATCCGCCCCCTCGCCACGCTCATCATCCTCCTGCTCGCCGTGCCTACCAACAGACCGGCCGGCGCCGCGCCCGCCGCCGACTACGTAGCCGCGGAGTTCGTCGGCGACGCCAGTTCCTTTGTCACGACGAATATTCCCGAGTGGCAGCAGGCGACGCGCTGGACACGGTCTAGCGTGGCGTGGGACTTCGCCTACACCCCGCAGGGCCCCAGCAAGCCCCTGACCGACATCACCCTCGGCGACTTCGACAACGGCAACCTTCCCGAGCTGGCTACGCACAGCTACGTCAAGGGCTACGCCGCGATGCTCGACGTGCGCCCCGGCACCTCCTGCGCCAACGAGTATCAGGATGCAGGCGCGCCCAGCCTCTCCCCCGGCGTCGTGAAAGACGGTCAGGTGATCATTGCGATCGAGGCAGCGTTCGTGCAGCAGGCGCCCCCAGATTTCTGCAGAGGCGGCGGCGAGAACTGGCCGAGTTTCACGTACACTGCAAACCCCGGCCCGGGCGGCATCGCCGGCGGGCCGATTTCGGAAAACTTCGACTGGGCGCCGAAGGGCATCGTCGACAGCCTGGGCATCGATCCGTTCCTGCCTGAGACGTCAAAGTACGAGTCGCTGCTGGCAGACCAGTTTCTCCTCCACTTCTCCAAAATCGTCGTCGCGGTGGACCTCAAGCAGCTGCAGAGCGCCCGGGAGGTCAAGATCCCCTTCCATTTCGACTACAGCGAGAACACCGCCTACGCCCGGGCCAAGGACGATTATGGCGGATACCTGCGTTTCTGGCTGACCCAGCCGGGGAAAGACGCGGACTGGACGCCGATCGATCTCTCGAACGGCACCGACCAGATCGGCGACACCGCGCGCCGCGTCGCGGAGAAGTCGCAGGCCTACCAGTTTGGCGTCGTCTCCGGTGGTCTGGCGGCGCTGGCCGGCGCCCTGACCATCGCGGCGGCACGGGCTGCCCCCGCGGACCCGGCGCTGGTGCCCGCGGTAGCCCTGGCCGCGGCGAGCGCAGGGGCCCTTACAGTCCTGACAGGCGTGTCGCTGGTGCAGTACAACGACCCGCCGGCCGGGCACTGGCGACAGCTGCCCGTCGCCAGGCTCACGGCCTTGCCGCCGTTACCGCCCGGCTTGCCGCCGGCCGTGGTCGCCTACGCCCAAAATGCGCAGCAGATCCGGGCTGACGGCATCGCGTTGACGACGGCGATCGACCGCGCCGGGGCCGCACTCAAGGCGGGAGACCACGCGGCGTACACCGCGCAGCTCGCGGCGGCACGTCGGCTCGATCTCGCGCTCGTGCCGCTCTGCCAGCGCGCCCCTGCACTGGCCCAAGCAGCGTGGAAAGTGCTGCTGCCGCTGCTCACGCCGCAGCTCCTCCTCCAGAACTGGGGCGCCGCGGTCGGCGAGCTGTACGCCAAGCCGATGAGCGCGGCCGCCGTGGCCACGCTGCGCCAGTACGGCTTCACGAGCGCCGACCTGAGCGCGTTGCAGGCGGTGCTCGCCACAACGCCGCCCCCCGGCTTGCCCCCGGTCGATCAGCTAACCACCGCCGGGCCAACGGCGATGGCGAGCCTGGTGCCTTCGCTGCAGAGCTGGGCCAGAGACCTTGACACGCCGGCCCCCGGCTCCCTGTGACGGTATCCGCCACGAACTGTCAGGCCAGCTGCGCCAGCAGCGACCGGGCGGCCTGGATGTCCGGTGTGACGAAGTCGTCCTCAAACCACGCACACAGCTCCGCGAGCTGGCGGCGGCTGTCTGCCCGACCCTGCAGGGCCTCCAGCCGTGCCAGGCTCGTCACCGCGCGGAGTTCCAGCGATTTCGCGTGCTGAGCGCGCGCGATCTCGATCGCCCGCAGCAGCGCCGCCTCCGGTTCGCGATCCCGCGCGTTGCGGACCAGCAGCAACTCGCCTCGCAGACGGTAGAGCTCCGCGTCCCACCAACGCTCGTTCTGTGCGCCCGACACCGCCAGCGCCCCCTCGATCACGGTGAGACCGTCGTCTGGGCGTCCGGCCTTCCCACATACGCCCGCGAGCAGCGAGAGATAGTAGGGCAAGCGCAGCCGGGCAGTGGTCGCGGTGAACGCCGTGATGGTGTCGCGAAGGAGGGTGATGGCCGTGGTGTCCGGCTGCTCCCATGCCGCGGCGAAAGCCACTAGGATTGCCGACCAGTCGCGATAGTACTCCGCCTTGCATTCGGTCGCGAGCGCGTGCGCTTCCTCCGCATGCGCTCTGGCGGTGGCACTGTCTGTGCACAGTTGCATGAGCATAGCCAGGTATGCCGCCGCCAGCGCCTGGTTGAATGGCTGTGCCAGGTCGCGCGCGAGCTGGACGGCTTCGCGAGCCCGTGGCAAAGAATGGGTTACCGCCCTACCGCTCCACGATGCGATGTCGCGCAGTCTCGGCCAGATGCTCGCCGAGGCGTTCCACTAATTCAGTGGTCTGAACCTCGTTCAGGGGCTTGAGGGCTAACGCCGTGAAGTTCTCTCGCCACCCGCCGCCCCAGCCTGGCCGGCGATCCAGTAGCTCGGGCCGGCTTGTGGCGATGAGGAGCAGGGGAGCCTGAGTACGCGGGTGCAGCACATGTTCCACGAGATCGAGCAGACTATCGCTTGCCCAGTGGAGATCCTCAAAGACGACGACAAGCGGTGCGTCTCGTGCCAGCGTCTCGATCAGGATCCGCCAGGCGTCGAAGATGCTTTCGCGGTCCGTAAACCCCTCACTCCTGATACCCAGCGGCGCCCGTTTGCCCTTGACGTCTACCTCGCGCCTCTCCCCAAACAGGAAGGCCGCCTCGGTCGCGGCGTGCGTGCGCTCGCTTGTGAGGACCTCGCCTGGATTTGCGCACTGCTGCAGCCGGGCCGCCACGTTGACGGCTTTCCGCTCTTCAGCCACGGCGCGTCTCCGGCTCTTCCGGGAGGCTCATGTCGACTCTGCATAGCCGTCGTGTTGCTGCGCGGCCATCATCGCCAGAATCAATAGACGACGGCTGGCGAGCGCCCGCCTTATCCACAGCATACAGTCGCTCCTGCGTAGCGTGAACCTTGTCTACCTGCTTGGGTGCACCCCGCGATTTTCGGCAGCCGGGCACAGCGCGCTATAGCGGCGGCCCGAGCTGCGCACAGGGCGCATCGCGCAAATGGTCGCACTGCTCAGGCGCGGCTGCAAGCAGCGCCCACGCGGTGAGAGCCTCAAGCAAGAGTGAGCCCAGCGCGCCCCGATCTCGACGTTGCCGATAATCTGTGTGCTGGCCGCATAGCTGAAGCTAGTTGCTGTATGGCTATGCAGGACGCGAGCACGGCAGGGGCACATGGCTTACAACCTCGCGCACGCAGCCGCAGATGGCGTCACGACCGATCTGCATAGGTCTATGGACCGTTGCCGAGGCACGACTTTCTACGCAGGCCCGTGCCAGCCTTTCGGACATGGTTGGCCGTGGCTAACTTAGGGTAGTGTGTAGCTTGGCGTGAGACTAGCATTGCCTCACGCTAACGTCTTGAACCGTTTGACCGATTGCCGCACCGGACAGACAGACCCGAGCGATGCCGGCTCGCTGTTCCGCCGTGTGCCGCATGCAAGGAGGCACTCTATGTCTGCACCGATTCAATCGCGAGTATCCGTGGCTCTTGGGGTGGTCCTAGCGATCAGCTTGGGTGTGTCATCCAGCTTGGGCTGCCCTGGTACCCACGCGGGCCAGATCGCCACCTTCCAGGCGGCGCCCTGCCCGTTCAAGGTCATCGGTGGGGTAGTCGAGGCGTCGCACATTCGCTGCGGCTACGTGGTGGTGCCGGAGAACCGTCAGGTCGCGGACAGCCCACGGATCAAGGTGGCGGTCGCTATCTTCAAAGCGCCCGGGCCCAATCCTGCTCCTGATCCTCTCGTCTTCGTAGTCGGCGGGCCGGGAGGGGAGACCATCCTCTCGCGCGGGCCGACCATGGTCGCCCAGGGGTTGCCGGCGTTCGTCGGCAATCGCGATTACATCCTGGTCAACCAGCGGGGAACCCTCCTGTCCCCACCCACGCTCAGCTGCCCATCCAGCGATACCGTGCCGGCCTGCAACGCCTATCTGGTCAAGGAGGGCATCGATCTCGGCGCCTACAACGTGGTCGAGGACGCTGCCGACATCGCCGCCGTGGGACCCGCCCTCGGCTACAAGACGGTGGACCTCTACGGCAACTCCTATGGGTCACTGGTGACCTTGCAGGTCATGCGCGACCACCCGCAGGGCATCCGGGCCGTCGTGCTGGACGGGGTCCTCACGCCCCTGTACAACCAGTTCAACAGCGTCGTCCCCAATACCTGGCGCGCACTGCAGCAGATCTTCGCAGACTGCGCGGCGTCACCCTCCTGCAATGTGCGCTACCCGCACCTGGCGCAGACCTTCATCCAGCTGCTGTCTCACCTGCAAGCACATCCAGCCTCGGTCCGCGTCTACTCCAGCGTGCAGCAGCAGTACGCGACCGGGACCATCAATGGCGTGAACCTCTGGACCGGACTGGCCACGTACCTGACGGATGGCACGGTCCTGCCGTTCGTGCCCCAGCCCACGTTCGCCCCCCTGATGCCCAGGCTCGTTACGAACATGGCGCGAGGGGACTTCAGCGATGCCGTGCAGTACCTCGAAGCGATCCACTGGGACAAGCCATCGACCAATAACGGCCTGATGAGCGCCGCCATGGTGTGCAGCTTCGCGCAGGCTGGCTCCTCACCGGCCAAGATCGCCGCCAGCGCGACGATGCTTCCCCTCTCGATCCGCGCGGGCGTTGTTGCGGCCTACACCGCCAGTTTGGCAAGTTGCTCCGCCTGGCACCTGCCCTCGGTTGCCCCGGTCAACCACACCTTCTTTCGCAGCACCATTCCTACGCTCGTCCTGTCGGGACGGTACGACCCGGCTGGGTCGCCCGCCCAGACGCAGGTGCTGGCGCACATGCTGGGGGACGCCTACCTGGTGCCTGTGCCCTCGGGCCACCACGCCGTCGAGGTCGGAGGGTGTCCGGACCAGATCGCTCGTGCCTTCCTTGCAAACCCGAAGCACAAGCCTGCGACGAGCTGTGTCGCCGGGATGGCGGTGCACTGGCAGTAGGCCTCCCACACGTGCGGGCTTCATGCAGCCAGGGTTGTCGCTTCGCCCAGATTGAGGGCCTGCCGAGCCGCTATCAGTGCGTGGCCTTCGTGCCGCCCACGCAGGTGCTGCGCGTACGCTTGGCGCGGCGGGGCCCTGATCACCGCGAGCCAGTGCGAGCGGGAGTTGAGTCTGGTAGAATTGCCACCACCAACCTGCGAGGGCAAACATCGTCGCTCAGGCGGTGGCAGAACAAGAAGGAAGACCCCGAGGAGGGGCGTCGATGGCCGAACGCGCGCAGGAACTGGCGGAGTGCTTCGCCCAGGCGAACGCGCACTTCACGGCGTTCGTGGAGCAGATTCCCGGCGACCAGTGGGACAAGCCGCTGAGTGCTGAGGACATACGATCGGCAGCGATTGTCGCCCGGCACGTCGCGTATGGCAATGCGTTTCAACAGCGCTATTTTCACGCCATCGCCGCGGGGCGACCGCTTCTGGATGTCGACCTCTCGCAGATTGAGACCCTGAACGCCGAGCTCGCCCGGCAATGGCAGTTTGTGCGGAAAGAGGAAGTGCTCGCTGAGTTGCAGCGGGTTGGCCAGGAGGTAACGGCCTGGGTGCAGGGATTGAGCCAGGAGCAGTTGGCGCAAACCGGCCCCTACTGGATCGGAGGTCCTTGCCTGAGCACCGACCAGTGGATCGAGCGCGCCCTGCTTGGCCATATCGAAGGGCATCTGCGAGAACTTCGCACCACGCTGGGTGTGTAACCGATGCACCCACGGTGAGAAAGCCCGGTGTACACGCCACGTGTGCGTGCCCGTTACACCCGCAGCCTATGGTTGAGCCTGCCGCTGCATGTCTATGCAGTGCACCAACCACGGTCGGACCACGGTTGCACCTGCTTCATGAGCTTGGGCGGAAATGAAATGCTGAGCATGCTTTGGGCGCAAGTCGCGTGTCGGGACGTGCTGCGAGACAGCCAGGATAGCGCCCAGGTCACTACCACCGGCCGCTGCAGGTCACACCAATGGGACGTCTCTAGACTACAGTCCGCCTACGCCTCTTCCTCCCTGCAGCCCAGCTCATCGTCGCTGATGTAGGCTTCGACTGCATGGGCGTCGACGCTCGCGACGTGCAAGTGCAGCGTCTGCGTGGCGGGCCTGCGTCCCCGGCTGAGCCCGATCCAGAAACCGCCTTCGCTCATGCGCTCGACGTGCACGTCGCAGCGTGAGACCACGACCTCGTCGAGAGCGCCATCTGCAGCCCGGCGAATGATCTGCACGGGGTGCACAGCGTCGGCGCTTTCCAGTAGGCTCACGATATCCCCCTGGTGCGTGACTGTCGTGGGACATTGTACTTGTCGTTTGGACACTGTACTTGTCATCTAGTTGTCGGAAGAGCACTGTGCTTGTCGGAAGCGCTACGATGCCGACCACTAACGGTGATTCAGGGGCTGTAGTGATAGCGACAGGCGGCAATACGGATCTCGTCGCTGGACACCTTGTAGATGAGCCGGTGCTCGTCAGTAATTCTGCGTGACCAGTAGCCGTGAAACCCGTGCTTCAGAGCCTCGGGTTTCCCGATTCCGTCGTTGCCACGGCATTGCACATCTTTGATTAAGGCGTTGATCCGTTTGCGCACTTTGGGGTCTTGAGTTTGCCACCACACATAGTCCTCCCAGGCGCTCTCATCCCAGACAAGCCTCACTCTACGAGATCCCGTTCGATGCCACCACCATGCTCCAGTCGGTCGATGGAGGCCAGCAGGCGGCGAGCGTTCTCTGGGCTTCTGAGCAGGTAGGCTGTTTCCTTCAGTGATTGGTAGTCGGTCAAGGCGAGCATTACCACCGGGTCGTGGCCTGCCCGCGTTACGACGACTTCCTCGCGATCATCGATGATCTCGTTTAGGGTTTGCGCGAGCCTGGCGCGCGTTTCGGAGTATGTCCTGGTCTTCAGGGTGAACCTCCTTTACACGTACAACTTATTGTACGCCAATGGTCCTCAGCTGGCAAGTGGTGATGTGCAACAAAGCGGATGCATGCAGCGGCAATGACGTGGCTCGTCTTCGACAGTGACTGAGCCCGCAAGCTCAGCACGCAGTCCATCGCTCTCGCGATCCGCCCCGGTCTGTTCTGCCGCCATGCGCTCCTCGATGCTCTCGCGCAGCCGCTGGCGATCTTCGTCGGTCTGCCAGGGCAAGTGGCCCGGGCGCGCTGCGCTCAGGATGTCCATTCTGCCTGGACAAGATCTGGCGGATGACAACACCACCTTCGAGCCCATTGTGGGCAGCAGCGACGGTCGTCACTGGTACATGGAGCTCAGCGGTGGCCTCACCGCGAGCAGCGAGTACGGTCCTTCGCAAGCTGGTCACTCGCGCCGGAGCGAGAGCGCCAGGCTTGGCACGAGGAACGACAGGAGAAAGATCGGCAGAATCGCCTTTCCGCTGCAGCGGTAGGCGACGATTTCGCCATCGTCCGCTTCGAACGTCTGCACGCGGCTCGAGTCCCGGCCTTTGCGGACTTGCAGGGTGTGACGTCCAGGCGCGACGGGCACCTCGAACGTGTCATGCAAGGCGACCGACCCGACACGAGTACCGTCGACCAAGACATCGTACGTGCCACGGCGGACCTCCACGCCGATAGTTTTCCGCGATAGCTTGAGCGTTGCCGGCATCTTCCCTTCTCCTTACCTGGTGAGCTTGTGTGTGAACAGCACTTGCGCGGAGCATGACCGGGTCCCACCGGCTTGCCCAGGCGATCCTCAGGTCCACGCGGTCAGGATTTGATCGCGGCGGAACGTGCGCAGTGTCGCGGAGATCGTCAACACGTCGAGAACGGCCAGCACGGCAGCGATGCACCACAGGGTGGGAACGGAGAGCGTGATCACGCGAACCTCTGTGAGGACGTACATGATGCCCAGCGGGAGCGCGGGTATCACCGCGCCCAACTGTTGCGCCGTGCGCACGTCATTCGCGCGGGAGGAGATCAGGACGTTCACCCCCACACTGAACAGACTGACGAGCGGCACCAGGACCAGCAAGATGACCCCGATGGTGGCATTGGGATACACGCGGTAGTGCAAGGTGCCGTCGGCAAAGGCGTCAACCAACGGCATGAAGATCAGCGCCCCAACATAGGTCGTGGCGAAGGTGGGCAGCAAGGCTGCGAGCGCCTTCCCCACCAGAATCTCGTTGTCTGACACCGGTGCAGCCAGCAATGGCTCCAGACTGCGTTGCAGCTTCTCCCCTACCAGACTGTAGGAGGCAATTCCGACCGGCAGGACCGCGGCGCCAATGACGAACCAGAGGGAAAAGGCATCGATCAGGTTGGGGGCCGCGGAAGCTGACAGGCGCCCCTGCGTCACGACTCGATGCAGGATGAGGGGCATCACGATCGCCACCAGGGTCTCGAACCCGACGAGTGAGTAGATGATCACCGGCTTTTTCCGGAAGATCCTGACGTCCTTGGCGGTGATGAGTAGCGCTTTCGAGAGTCTCATCGGCTGTCCTCCTCGACGATGCGAAGGTAGGTCTCCGCCAGGGCGGGGTTGAGCTCGGTGACGTACTGGATACGCCCACCGGCCGCCACCACGGCTTGCACCAGCGCGGGATTCTCCGCGAGCGGGTCCTCCACGTCGACCGTGATCTTGGTTCCTTCGCGCACCAGATTCTTCGGCTTCAGCTGTTCGATGGCGGCAACGATGTGGTCGTCGACCGCGGCCAGCTGCAGCACCGTCCGGTTGCCCCAGACGGCTTTGCGCAGCTGCTCCGGCGTGCTCACTGTCAACAGCTTCGTCTTGATGATGCCGATGCGGTCACAGATCCGCTGGGCTTCGTCGAGGTTGTGCGTGTTGAGGACGATCGTTTTCCCGGCACGCCGAAGCTGCAGGATGACGTCGGTCACCACCTTCGACGACTCCGGGTCCAGACTCGCGGTAGGCTCATCGAGAAACAGCACCGCCGGATCGTGCAGCAGTGCCCGCGCCACCGCCACCTTCTGTTGCATGCCCTTGGAGAAGCTGCCGACGGCGCGGTCGCGCTTGTCCCAGAGGCCCAGCAAGGTGAGGTACCGCTCGATGTTGGTCTCCCGTGTGGCCTGGGGGCAGTCATAGAGCTTGCCGTAGAAGTCGAGGTTGTCGTAGGCGCTGAGCTCGTTGTAGAGGCCGACGTTGTCGGGCAGCAACCCGATCATCTGGCGGATCGGCAACGAGTCCTCGGGCTTGGCGATGTCATAGCCGCCAATACGAGCGTCGCCGCCACTAGCGGCGATCAGGCAACAGAGCATGCGCATGGTGGTGGTCTTCCCGGCACCGTTGGGGCCGAGAAAGCCGAAGATCTCGCCCTCGTGCACCTGAAAGGACACATCTTCGACGGCGGTTACCGCACCAAAGCGCTTCGTCAGGTGCCGAACGTCGATCACCGGCTTGGCCGGCCCGGACTGCAGTGGCCGATTGTCCACGGTACCTCGGTCCCACATGCGTGCAGATCAGTGACGTAGCATGGCGTCCCGCTGATGGTGATATCACCTTGCTATGTGGTCAGTCAATCGTGACCATCGCAAGGGTTCAATTCGGCAGGGACGCGCGCTCGCCGCGCCCGGCCGATCAGGTCGCCTCATGCACCCGGCGCAAGGCACCAGCGGGCCGGTATCACGTGGTGCCTGACCGTCGCGAAATGCAAAACATCGGCGCAATGATCACGCCGTGTCTGGATGAAGATCGGCGTGAAGCCCTACTACGGCGTGTCAGGTGACTGCATGAGCATGCAGCACGTCGATACCGGTTTCGGCCCTCCTCGCGGCCATCAGACGCTCCCGCGTGGCCCTCCTCAAGCCGGCACTAGGATTTGTGCCGCGGGCGCATATCCCTTAACGAGCGGGACGGTAGGCTGATGGTAGAGCGTTCATGCCAACCAACGCGAAGGACCGTTCCAGCAGGCTCCCGTCCTGGCGCGAGTTAGGTTCCCATGTACTGAGCAGCGGCGGACGGGTGAGGGCTCACGACACCGGGAGGACGCGCCTGCGGCAGACTGGGAAGCGGAGCCAGGACATGAAGTGGAGGGCTCAGATGGCACCTATGCGATCTCGCGCGCGCTCGAGACGGATCGTGCTCGGCAGGTGGCACTGGCTACGGGCGATCTCCGTACTCGCCTGCGCCACAGTCTTGCTGAGCCCAGTTGGCCACCGAGCGGCCAACGCCGGCGTCGCCGGTGCCGATCAGCCCCGCGTGGCGCAAACACCGGTCAGCCCGTGTGACGACCCGCCAGGGACCTGTGTCATCCAACCCAACGGGTGCCCCAAAGCCGGGCCGGTCCAAGCGCCCCTGGGGCAGCACTGCGTACCGCTCGTCGGCGAGCTGGTCACGGTCCCCACGCCCGGGCCTACTGGGGGCTGCGTGGTCAACTTCTATGCGCTGGTCCAGGTGCTCCCCACGGTGAGTGACTACGAGGCGGTGTGGTTAGCCAACATCGGCCTGGGCTCGCGCTGGTGGTCCGCCCCCGGCACCCTCGGGCCGGGCTACGTCACCGGCGAGGGCGTCCGGTACCAGGTCCCGAAAGGCTATGCAGCCTGGAGCGCTGCGGGTGGCGCCAACGCCTCTGGCCCCTGCCCGAGTGGTCCCCCGGCTGGGACCTTCGGCGTGCAGGCCTGGGGCATCTCGCCGTTCTGGGCTGTCAGCGGCACCCTCACCGTGCCGGCCACCGGTGGCTTTGGGTCGGGCATCAGCGTCAGCGGCGCCTGCAGCCCGCCGCGCACCGCCGCCACCAGCCCGGAGGGCCAGTACGTGTTCCTCGTCAAACCCGGCCACTGCACGGTTACCCCGCAGCTCATCAACAACCTCAGGGCAACGCCGGTGAGCAGATCCTTCGCTGTCCAGCGCAACGTCGACCACGTCGACTTCGCCGTCCCGTGCGGCGCTATACCGCCTAACGTGCTCGGTACCAGCACCGACCTGTCGAAGTGCACCCTGCAAGTCGACTGGGCCATGCCGAATCGGCTGACCGAGGCGAAGTTCGACAGCTGGGGCCGCGACCAGTACGGGCTGCCACCGCGGTCGTACGTGGATCCGCCCAACTGGAAGGTGACGCTCATCGTGAGCGGGCACGACGCCTGCTCGCCGGGGGTGACCTACGACTGGGACGTGAAAGGCGAGGGGTGGTCCGAGTACCTGTCGGGCACCGGCTGCAGCGCCGACACGACCGTGCCCAAGCTGGGTACCTACGACGTCCGCGCTATCCAGCACAAGCATGGCGCGACGACTGGGTACGCGGGTGAGAACGGGCAGGTGGTGGTGCAGGACTGGCTCATCGTGGGGCTGGGCGACTCCAACGGGTCGGGCGAGGGGGATGGCCCACCGTGGGAGTACTACGCCTGCAGCCGTAGCGCCGGCTCGAACCAGTACCAGACGGCACAGTACGTGGAGAACCAGGTCCAGCCCCACGCCTCCGTCACCCTGGTGCTCGCCAGCTGCTCGGGGGCCAAGACCTTCAACGTGGACAGCGAATACTACGCCGGCACCCACCCGGCCGCCGCGACCTCGAACCTCCCGCCGCAGCTAGACCAGGTCGGCGCGGTCATTGGCAGCCGCAAGTTGAACGCCGTGGTCATGTCGATCGGGGTGAATGACATAGGGTTCGGCCCGATGATGGGGTTCTGCGTCGCGCTCGACCTCGCCGATGACTTCACCAAGGCTGAAGGAGCTGACACACCCTGCCAGCAGGTGGGGGTTTTGCAGAGAATCTCAGGCGACAAGGCGGCCGGCACCTGGCCCACCTACGCCTACTACCCCGACCCTCAGTCCAACATCTCGCTGAACGGCGCCACCGTCCAGTTGCTGCAAGGCCTGCCCAACGCCTACGCCGGCCTCGCCATCGCGCTCAAGAAGCTGGCGCCCCAGCATGTGTTCATCACGGACTACCCCGACTTTTCCAGGAACCAGGACGGCAACCTCTGCGGCACGACCAAGCTGCAGGGTCTGTGGTTCCCCAACTTCACTGCCTCGGTCTGGGGCTGGCTGGAGCAGGTTGGGCAGAGCCTGAACAGCGACGTCAACAGCATGGCCGGCTACGGGTGGACGCCGATCACCGGGGTCCCGACGGCGTTCCAGGACCACGGGTATTGCGCCCTGGTGGGGGACGACTTCGTGCCGATGCCGAAGGCCTTGCTCACGCTGCAAGACCCGGCCACTGCCGACGTGGAAGGGACGTTTCACCCCACTGACGCAGGGCAGACGCTGACCGCGAAGCAGACGGAGCCTAGCGTCTGCCAGGCTCTCTACGGCAACCCCACGTGCACCGGGCTGCCGCCGGCCCAGAGCTGAGGCACCCGCAGGGGTTGTGCACTCCCCCAAAGAGTGACGTCGGCCCGGGGCCAACCGTGACGAGCTCGATTTCGAAACTGGCAGGGATGGCCCAAGCGCTGGCCTGTGTGCAGGCTGCGCGCCGCTCGTGATTCAGACCAGGGTTTGGCACTGCCAGTGTATAGGGTATTCAGCGTGCAGGTGCGGGCCGACGGCGCCTATCCAACGGTTAGAGTCTCCAGGGGGGCCGCTCGATCCGGGCGCAGGTGTCACGGCAGGCCGCGCTCCGATGAGCGACTCGCTCGCCCGCTGGTCCTGCAGACTCCACCTGGGTTAGGTTACCGGCATGTCTGGCGGCTTGTTCTGGCCGCCGATTCACCGCAGATGCAGGCGCTGCGGACCGGCGAATGAACATGCACGTCGGAATTCGCTGATCAGACGCACAACGCCCCCGCGAAGCCGTCGTCTGACATGCCTGACTGCACGCGAGACCAGGGCGCAAGGTTCGCGGCAATACCCTACGCATGGAGCCCTGCGGTCCGGCCCGTGGCGGCGGTCTCTGAGCACAAGAGTCGATTTGGCAGCCCGCAAGCGCTCGGCGTAGCCTGGCACGGGTTGCCGGAGCGCGTTGTCTGATTGCCTGATAGGCTGAACGATGCAACCATAGGATGAGGACCCTGCGGGGCAGGAACATGCAAGCGCAAGGAGGAGCTCGTGGAAATCGCCGCGAAGGCAGCTGTCGTGAACGGTGGCGCGTCTCGCGTGTGGGTGCGGTATGCCTGGGTGGCGGGCATCCTTTTCGTTATCGCGCTGCTGGCGGAGTCCGTCGCCTCGACCGGTCCCGGCGTGAGCCAAGACGACTCGGCGGCGAAGATCGCGCAGGCGCTGTACGACCACCGCGATCGTGGGTTTCTGGTCGGCTACCTATCAGTCGTCTATGCTGTCATGTTTCTGATCTACCTGAGCAAGTTGTACGACCTGCTGCGCGGGGACCTGGATCGGCCGCGGTTCCTTGGCTCGCTGGTGCCGGTTGGCGGAGCGTTCTTTGTGGCCCTACATGCCGTCAGCGACATCGGTATCACCGGCTTGCTCGGCGCGAAGCTCGCGTCGTTCTCGTTTCAACACGATCAGGGCGTGGCCTACACGCTGTACCTGATGACCTATGCGTTGGACAGTGTGGGGGACGTGTTCGGCAGCCTCTTCGCGGGCGCCGTAGGCGTGCTCGTGATCGAGAGCGGCGTCCTGCCGCGCTGGCTGGGGTGGGTTTCGATCCTCGGCGGGATCCTGCTCTTTCTGCAAAGCTTCGGCCTCGGCGGCGTCATCGCCTCGTTTGGACTCGTTCTCGACCTCATCGGGTTCCTGCTGCTCCTCATCTTCATCCTGGTCAGCAGTGTTATCATGCTGACGCGCGAAAACGCGCACCCCTTCACCGCGGGTACAACCGAGAAGATGACGCGATCCTCAAGCTTCTGAGCCGAGCTGGCCCCCCTGCTACGGCAGCGCGGTCGTAGCGGGAATCCGCGCCAGGCATCGCCTGTGCGCCGACAAGTCCGACGCACAAGATCACGGGCAGCCAGAGCCGGCCGATGACGCCACCTGGGGACACGCGCATACTCGCAGTACTGCCACGTGCTAGAGACGGCTGGAGGAGCGACTAATCGCATTCTAGCACGCTGCCAGATAGTGACCGAGATCCGGCTGGCAGCGCGCCCCGGTACGGTACTGCGAGCAAGCCGAGGTATCCCTTGGCTATGAAGCGTATGGTGCTCCCGAAAGTCTCTACCCGATGGTGGTGCTGTCTCGACGTAATTGCTGAGATGCAGCTGCTCTTGCTGGTTCGCCCGTCATCAGCGACTTGTACGTTCTCTCTCTGCTTGGGGATAGCGGTCGCCCTGCACGGTGATATGCGAGATGGCGTCCTCGATGTGCCGCAGATCGTCGGCCGTGAGTGCGAGGCTCACCGCGCCGATGTTCTCGTCCAGGCGATCGAGCTTGGTGGTGCCGGGGATCGGTACGATCCATGGCTTCCGCGCCAGCAGCCAGGCGAGCGCGACCTGTGCCGGCGTCGCGCCTTTCTGACGCCCGATCTCTTCCAGCAGGCGGACCACGGGCTGGTTCGCCTTGAGCGCTTCCGGCGTGAACCGCGGCAAGCTGCCGCGGTTGTCGTTGCCGCCGAACGTCGTGGTCTCGTCCATCTTGCCGGTGAGAAAGCCCCTACCCAACGGGCTGTAGGGCACAAAGCCGATGCCCAGCTCCTCGCAGGTCGCCAGCACGTCCACTTCAGGTTGGCGCCACCAGAGGGAGTACTCGCTTTGGATGGCCGCGACCGGCTGCACCGCATGCGCGCGACGAATGGTGGCAGCACTGGCCTCGCTCAAGCCGAAGCGCTTCACCTTGCCCTGCGCGATCAGGTCTTTTACTGTCCCTGCGACGTCTTCAATGGGCACATTGGGATCGACCCGGTGCTGGTAGAAGAGGTCGACTGTCTCCACTCGCAGCCGTCTTAGGCAGTCCTCGGCAACCTGCCGGATGTGCTCCGGCCGGCTATCCTCACCCACCTGTCTGCGGTCAGGACTAAAGGCATGGCCGAACTTGGTGGCGATCACGACGTGGCCGCGGTATGGTGCCAGGGCTTCTCCTACCAGCTCCTCGTTGACGAATGGACCGTACGACTCGGCCGTGTCGAAGAACGTGATCCCGCGTTCAACGGCAGCGCGGATGAGCGCGACCATCGCGCGCTTTTCAGGGGCGGGTCCACGATGGTGGCTCATGCCCATGCAGCCGAGGCCAATTGCCGAGACATCGAGACCACTGTTCCCTAGTGTGCGTGTTTGCATGGTCTTTCTCCCGCGGTGCCAACGAAGGTACTGAGTAATCGGCAGTGATGTCAGGAAACACAGCGCAGTGTACGCGCAAAGGTTTCATAGCTTTCGTCGCTGTCATAGTATCGCTTCGGGCAGGTGTTGCCATGAGGCTGCCGCGAGCCGCCGGCACGCGTGTCGCCCAGGCGTGTAGGCCCGAGAACAAGGAATAGCCATGACGCGCCTGCTGATCGAGCAGAACATCCTGGTGTCGATGCGCGATGGCGTGCGGTTGGCGCCTGACGTCTATCGACTGGACGGCGCTCCACCAACGCCGACCCTCCCGGCGCGCACCCCGTACAACAGGGAACACACGGTGGCCGGCAACGCGCCGGCATTCGACACTCTCCATGTGGCAGGGGCCGGTTGTCTTGGCGGGCGATCTCGACGAAGCGCTCGATGGCGTCACGTCCGCTGGCAGCCGCTTCCTCGTAGGTGGTGCCGCCACCTGCCGGCATGGCGTAGCTACCGGCCCACCAGACGCCATATCCGTGCCAAATATGGCCATTGCCAGGACATAACATTTGTGTTATGTTTGGGCATGCGAAGGTGAGCGATGAATGCACGGCGGTGGCGGCACTACAAGACCGAAAGTGGGCACTGCCCCGTCTTGGAAGAGTTGCTCGCTCTCCCGGACGACGTGCGAGCCGTGATCGTGGATGAGATATGGACCTTGAGACGTTCAGCAACCTTTCGGCAGGTGCGCAGCGGCGCATCGAAGATGAGATCATCGCCCTCGGCCCTGATGAGCCGGATGCGCTCGACGAAGTGATTGCTGAATCCACAGGCGGAAACCCGGAGTTTCCCCGTCTGCTGGATCGGGCGATGGCGCTCCGGCACGAGCGCGACGCCTTGCTCGCCGAAATGCGCCAGACTCGTCAGGCCCACAAGGTGCGCCAGCGGGATATTGCCGCACGCATGGGAGTATCTCAGGCACTCATAGCGCGGCTGGAGCGCGGCGACCATGATCCACATCTCTCCACACTGCAACGCTACGCCCAAAGTCTTGGCAAACACTTGGAGTGGCATCTCGTGGATGCCGGACCCGGATCGGTCTAGCACAGGCATCCTTAGAGCTGGCTACCACGGCATCGCTGCCCATGCCGGACCATGCCGCTGTCGAGTGCCCCGCGCTGCGCGTCGCCGCACAGAAGCCGCGACTTTGGCGCCGGCCACTGCAACGCGCCAAGCTGCCCCAGATCCCCGGCCTCAGCGTAGAGCTCCGGTCGCCCGAATCTCGATATGCCCCGGTTCAAGCCACTCTTGCCGAGGCGCCAGCGACCCTGAAGCCTTCCGCGCCTGGATGCACCGCCCGGACGTCCACATGATCGCGTGTGCACGCAGTGCCATCGACAGCACAACACGCGTCGCTGAGCGCCATGCGGGCTACGTGGCTACGCTTGCGTCCGAACGCTCAGGTGGGTTCGGGGAGGTCCGGCAGCCTGCTGCTCTCCTCGGGGAAGAGACGGGCAATGAGCGTCATGGATAGGAGTAGGTGTTCTGCGTGGTCGGGGAGCGAATTGAAGCCGTACCGGTGGTAGAACGGTAGGAGATCGGGAGTCGCGGCATGCACGGCAACGCCGTAAGCGGCCGAGACCTGCGCGGCCCGAAGCGCCTGGCGCAGGGCGTGCTGGAGTAGGAGCTTGCCGAAGCCGCGGTGCTGGTGCTGGCTAGCGACGGCCAGTTGGCCAAGGAGGATCGCGGGCAGCGGCTGGTGCTTGGGCAAGCCTTTGCGTAGCGCATCGGGCAGGTTAGTGAGCGCTAGCGTGTAGTTGCTCAAGGTGTAGTACCCGAGGACGATGGTGGGCGCGGCTGTGTCGACGAGCAGGAACGTGCGCGAGATGCGGCGCTCCTCACGCTGCGGAGCGTACTTGTGCAGGAAGTTGTCCTGATCGGCGGCACCGCATGAAATAGCCGCCCTGTCGTGGTACGACGCGAGCGGCTCGACGCGGAGTCGTGGTGTCGCTGCTATGACGCTAGGCTCGGTCACCCAGCACCTCGCCCAGCATCGTTCGCATCGTGCGGATGTCGTCGCGCACCGCCTGGCTGGGTTCCCAGGGCGAGTGCATGGCGCTCATGAAGGCAGCGGTGTCGCGTTCGCTCAGCACAAGGAGGGATTCGGTTTCGATCGTGCGCTGCGCCGCTGTTTGGGCGTGGGTGAGAACGAAGTCCGTGAGCGTGCGACCTTCGCGCCCCACCCCGTCTCCCGAAACCATCTGGAGGTCCGTTTCTTTGCCCCCATGGCCAGGAAATGACGGGCTGAAACGGACGACTCCACCGGAGATTGGGATAGTTATCCGGATCAATTCAGGCTATTTTTGTGGCAATAAACCACCATATGGCTCGGTATAGCGCTCTCTCTTGAATGCCTTCCTTGACAACGCCAATATCCATGCTACAGTAATCCTATAATAGAACACAGGTACTAACATCCCGCCGGCAACCACCGCGCGCCCCCGCCCGGCGCCGCCCTACAGAAGGAGGTGTCATCACAGCATGAGCGCAGCGTGGCGCCGAGAGGCGCAGGCAACCCGAATCGCACGCGGCGCCGATACCCCGGAACGCATCCCGGCGAGACTCAAGGCCTGCCTATGCGGAGGTCACCACGGGATCTGCCTCGAGCCACATACTCCTGGAACCGCGAGCATCGTGCTCGCCCCCGGATGTGCCGGCTACCGACCCCATCGCCAAGGCGCGGCATGCGGGTCCCAGGTTGGCTGCACCGTAGCGGCGCTGATACCCGGGAATTCATTCCGGGGAGACTCACGGCTAGCCTAGCGTGGACTTTAGTCCGCCGTGACCCTCGAGTCTCCGCGGCACCAGGACCATACCCGCCTCGAGAGCCCAGGGCCGCCGGGGCACACTACGCCGCTCACCGGGTCGCGCCTGCCGCGCCAACGCCAACGCCAACGCCAACGCATCGAGCCTAATCCGCACCGCGCGAAGGCCGGATCGCCCGAGCCAATAAGCCCCGGGGGGGCGTGAACCCAGCCACACCATCTGTGTTATCTGCCGTATCTGTTGCATCTGCGTTTCTGGAAACCCACCAGCCGCCACGTACCAGAGAAAGGAACACCCCGCCGATGTTCACCTCCGTACTCCCCACCACCATGCAAGACCCCGCATCCCAACCGTCCGCAGCCGGATTCGTCTCTGACCGACCCGCAAGCGGGTGCCCCGCGCGGCCGGAGGCCCAACCGGCCGCAACCCCCAACCTCAGCACCATACCGCCAGGGTTTGGCACCGCAGCGTCAGGGTTTGGCACCGC
>Ga0187876_1000638_pt1 | contig 34755 bp, 32 predicted proteins | sample June2016WEW_17_4_FD_133000 | JGI IMG/M metagenome (GOLD analysis project Ga0187876, IMG submission 133000) | Peatland microbial communities from SPRUCE experiment site at the Marcell Experimental Forest, Minnesota, USA - June2016WEW_17_40 | ecosystem: Environmental > Terrestrial > Soil >...
CCGCGCCCGCTGCGCTCCCCGCCGCCGCGTAACGTTACGCTGCCACCGCCGCCTCGCCGCGCCCAACCCCGCCTGCGCGGCCCGTCTTGGCGCGACCTGGCCCCAGGTTATTGAGCAGGTACTACTGTGAGCACGGTTGCAAAGTTGATTTAGTAGATGTCAGCGCGGATAACATGACGGCAAAGGACGTTTTCGCGCGCCAGATGTATGTGTATTCCGAGTTGGACAACCTCGAGTACGCCTACGTCAAGTACCGAGCGGGTCTCATGTCCGCGGAGAACATGGCTCGCAGTCTTCGCACGTTTCGGGTGCGGTGCAGGGTCTCTCCAAGATTCTGCCGGCTGGCCATGAGCATATGCGAAGACGATCGCCCGGGAGAGGCAGGACGCCACGGTGCGACAAGGGAGCTTGCTCAACTGATTGTGCGTAAAGTCGAACCCTCGATTCAGCAAAGGCCGGCAGCATGTAATGTCACATGTCCAACCTGCACCCGCAAGCTCGGAACTGTGTGAAGGCTTGATAGTGGCCGATGCACCGCTTCGACTAATCACAGTGGGCAGCTGGCACGCGCTCCCGATAGGCCCTGGGCCGTGATCTCACCGGCTGGCGACGCGGTCTTGCCTGGCAATAGGCTGAGCCTGTAGGCCCAGGACCTGGCGCGCCAGCGCCAAGGCGCGGTCAAGAATCTCCTCCACGTCGTCGGTGCGGTTCGGCGAAAGCCGTGCGGTTGGTATGCGGAGCACGCCACGTTCGATGCGCGCGGCCGCGCCGAACTTTACGTATGCCGCTGAACGGTCGTACGGTGTGAGCGGCGTGCCGCGAATCACGAGGGCAGTCGGATCGACTGTCACACTGCTGATGCCCAGTAGCCCTGCCTTGATCCGGATGCGCACGGTCGCGAGAATCGCCTGCACAGTATCCGGCAGAGGTCCAAAGCGATCGCGCAGCTCAGCGCCAAGGTCGTCAACTCCTTCGACGCCCTCCAGGGCAGCGAGCCGCTGGTACAGCCGCAATCGCTGATTCTCGTCGCCGACATACTCCGAGGGTATGTAAGCGTCTACCTGCAGGCTCACGGAAGGTACCTGCCGCTCGGCCTTAGCCGCCGTCTTCACGCCACGCTGCTCTTCAATTGCTTCGGCCAGCATGGAGCAGTAGAGCTGGAAGCCCACGGCCACCATGTGGCCGTGCTGTGCGCTGCCGAGAATAGTGCCGGCACCGCGAATCTCCAGGTCTTTCAAGGCAATCTGGAAGCCCGCGCCGAGCTCGGTCGATTCGAAGATTGCTCTCAGCCGCCGTTCGGCGGTCTTGCTAACGGGCGTGTTTGGGTTATACAGCAGGTAGGCGTAGCCACGCCTGCTGCCCCGGCCGATGCGTCCACGCAACTGGTACAACTGGGAAAGGCCAAATTGCGGCGCGTCGTTGACTATCATCGTATTGACGTTCGCGATATCCACGCCATTCTCGATGATCGTGCTGCACACCAGAATGTCGTACTGCCTGTCCGCGAATTCGAACATAATGCGTTCGAGCGTATCGTCGGGCATTTGCCCGTGTGCCACGGCAATTCGTGCCTGGGGCACGAGGCAGCGCACACGCTCGGCGATGGCCTGGATGTTTTGCACGCGGTTGTGCACGAAGTAGACCTGACCACCACGATCGAGCTCACGCAGCAGGGCTTCACGAACGTGGTGCTCGTCGAAGGGCTCGAGAAACGTCTTGATGGGCAGGCGGCCTTCCGGGGCCGTGGCGATCACACTGAAGTCGCGCACGCGCATCAATCCCATGTGCAGGCTGCGCGGAATGGGCGTGGCCGATAAGGTCAGGACATCGACGTCGCGGCGCATCTGCTTCAGCAGCTCTTTGTGTTTGACGCCGAAGCGCTGTTCCTCATCTATGACCAGCAGCCCGAGCCTGGCGAAGTGCACGTCCTTCTGCAACAGGCGGTGCGTGCCGATGGCAATGTCGACGGCGCCATTGCGGATGCCGTCGACGACCCGCTGCTGATCGGCTTTCGCGTGGAAGCGGCTGAGCACGCCAATCTTGACGGGAAACGCCTGCATCCGTTCTCGAAACGTGGCGTAGTGCTGCTGGGCCAGAATGGTAGTAGGCACCAGGACGGCAACCTGCCGGCCATCCATGACGGCCTTGAAGGCAGCTCGGAGCGCGACCTCGGTCTTGCCGTAGCCGACGTCACCGCACACCAACCTGTCCATGGGACGGGCGCGCTCCATGTCCGCCTTCACGTCGGCCACCGCTTGCAGCTGGTCCGCGGTTTCCTCGAACGGGAAGGCAGCCTCGAGCTCACGCTGCCAATGGCCGTCTGCCTCAAATGAGTGGCCGTCTGCCGTCTCTCTGAAGCGATAGAGATCCAGCAGCTCCCGGGCGATGGCGGTAACCGACTCCTTGACCTTGGCCTTGGCCCGCGTCCACTCCTGTGTGCCAAGACGGCTGAGGGCCGGCGTTTCCTCCCCCATGCCGCGATACTTCGTCACACGATCGAGCTGATCGGTCGGAACGTACAGGCGGTCGGTGCCGGCGTACTGCAGATCGAGATACTCGCGCTCGGCTCTGCCGCTACCCATCTGCACCACGCCCTGGTACCGGCCGATGCCATGCTCGATGTGCACGACGTAGTCGCCCGGCAAGAAGTCAAGTGCAAAGCCAGTGTCGACCTCGCGGTGGAAGCGTGCCGCCGCTCGCGGCCGAACCCAGCCGGCCACTTCGGCATCGGTGAAGATTACGAGGTGCGCGCCCGGAGCGGACCAACCTTCGGGCAGCTGGCCGGGGACCGCAACCACCGTACCGCGATCCGGCAGCTCGGACAGAGTCTGGCGTTGACTTACTGGTATCCCAGCTTCACGCAGCAGCTCTGCTAAGCGCTGCTCCTGCAACGACACGATTACCACACGCTCTTGCTGGCTACGGAGCTCCTCGCAGTCCTCCATGAATCGTTTGAGGCTGCCCGCGTAGGTTGGCGCCATGCGCAAGATGTTGCGGGTGCCGAGATCGATGCCCTTGGCCACCTGACGTGCGTGGCACTCGAGCCTTGGCAGGGCCTGTATCTCACCCCAGACAAGGTCCGGCTCGAGCAGCGGGAAGATGAGTCCGGACGGGATTTCGCCCCGGCCGACGAGCTCATCGCTTAGGTCGTGTGCTTGTTGCACCAGCTCGAGCATTGTCTGTCTCATTGCCGGGGGGTCGTCGAGGAAGAGTACCGCCGATTCGGCCAGGTAGCTCAGCAGCGATGCTTTTGGATTGGTCAGGTACGGCGAGTAGAACTCGAGTCCGTCGAATGGCGCACCAGAGCGCAGGCAGCGCAACTCCTCGTCCCACTGCGACCTAACGTGCGGCAGGCACGAGGAGCAGTCGATTGCACGAAGCTGGTTCAGTACCGCCTCCGACGGCGGCAGTGTGAAAGCGTGCACCGGACCGACTTTGAAGGTGCCCACCGGGCCAATGGAGCGTTGGGTCGCGGGATCAAATAGCCGTAGCGACTCGATGTCCGATCCGGTCAGCTCCACGCGCACGGGCCAGTCCGCTTCGGCGGGAAAGACATCGACGATGCCGCCTCGCCGGCAGAACTCGCCCGGCTGCTGCACGACCTTGACCGAGACATAGCCCATCGCCTGCCAGCCCGCGGCTTCGGCGCCTATGAGCAGCCTGCCGTGAAGGCTGTAGACGCGCTGATGCGCGGCGTACGCGCTCGGGTCCTGCAAAGGCTGCAGGAGCGCCCGCACAGGCGCAACCACGACAACCGGCGTCTTTCTCGTCAGGGCTTCTAGCGCGGTTTGGCGCTGCTGCACTATGCCAGGCTCCGGCATCGTCCGCTCGTAGGGCAGCGCTTCCAGCGCGGGGAAAGGCAAGACAGCGATACCGGCAGGCACCCAGTAGGAAAGCTCGTCGGCCCAGAGCGCCGCCTGCTCGGGATCCGCGGTAAGCACCAGTAGCTGGCATGGCGCGCCATCGCCGGCGCTTTCCTGGGCAATCGCGGCGAGCGCCGGACGGCTTGCCCGCGGCACATTCTGCAACTTTGCTATCCCTGAGGTGCGCAGGTCCGCGAGCACCTCTTGGAATTCCGATGTCTGCCGAACATGGGCAATGAGCGGGTGTAGATTCGCTTGGGGATTAGGCATGGTGCACCTCGGGCGCACGGCCGGGAGTGCACGCATCATGCGCGCTCTCGGCCGACGCGGGAGAAGGCGCGTTCGGTGGCGCGTTACGAGGGACGGGCGGGACGCCCGCGCTCCCGGTACCTAGACCAGGTCTTTGCTTGTCCGCGACTGCCTTCGGTCCCAGGACGTCGCCCTTGCCGTTGAATTGGTTCATGGCGGTGTGCAAACCTGCCTCGATTGCCGCGAGCACCATGTCAGCCGCGCGCGCACGAATGAGCGGCAGATCTGCCTGCTCGGATGTTAGGAACGGCGAGAGGACATACTCAATCGGCTCGCCCTCCGCGGGGCGCCCGATACCGATGCGCAGCCGTGGAAACGACTGCGTTTCGAGCTCGGCGGCAACAGTTTTGAGGCCGTTGTGCCCGCCGGTGCTTCCGCCGGGGCGAAGGCGCAGCCTGCCAAATGGAAGGTCGAGGTCATCGCTTATGACGAGTAGGGACTGTGGCGCGATCTTGAGACGGGAGCAGAATGCCTTCACCGCGTGACCGCTCAGATTCATGAACGTCATTGGCTTGAGCAGCACGATCGCCGTGTCCGCCACATGCACTTCCGTGTAGTCGGCCAGCCGGTCTTCACGCCAGCGCCCAGCCTTCAATCGCTCAGCCACGGCATCGAGCACCAGGAAGCCCAGATTATGCCGGGTACCGGCATAGCGCTTGCCAGGGTTGCCCAGGCCGACAATCAGGCGAATTGGCACTGATTCTAGGGGTTGTTCATTCATCGTGGTAGGTGCATCCGTCATAAGGTGCGCTGGGCCTCAAGATGCCAGACCGCGCGCGCTCTTGGGCAAATGGTCTGGGTCCTCGCGCATGGCCAGAGCCAACGCGCGCCAGTCTCCTATGCTGAGCGTCTCCGCGCGGCGCGTTCGCTCGATCCCGGCTTGCTCGAGAGCGTGGTCGATAAACGCTCCCGAGTTTGGCAGGCCACGGTCAAGTGCATTGTGCAACATCTTGCGCTTCGCTCCAAACCCTGCCTTCACCACCTTGAACAAGTACGGCAGTTCAGGATTGGGCACGGGTGGCGTCTCGTGGACTTGCAGGCGCACGATTGACGATGCGACTTCCGGCGGCGGGAGGAATGATGTTGGCGGAACCTGGCGAACAATCTCGACAGTGGCGTACACCTGGGAAAAGACCGACAGCGCGCTCATCTTGCCCGGACGAGCGGCGAGGCGCTCACCGACCTCTCGCTGAACCATCAGCACAAGTGTACGAGGGCGCAGCGGACCTTCCAGAAATAGTCGCAGGATCGGCGCCGTGATGTAGTACGGTATATTCGCCACGACGGCAAGGGGAGCAGACGGGTCAAGCAGCGAAGTGAGATCCGTGTGCAACACGTTCCCTTCGTGGATCCGCACGTTGACCAGGCCCGCGGTACGCGCTGCAGCAATGCGTGCCAGGCCTGGGTCTAGCTCGAGCGCAATGACTGATGCGCCGGTGGCTGCCAGCGCAAGAGTCAGAGTTCCTAACCCAGGCCCAACTTCCAGGACTTGCTGCCCTGCTTCCAGGCTCGCGGCGCGCACTACGGTATCGAGCGCTTCGCTATCAACCAAGAAGTTCTGACCCAGTTGCTCGCGCGGTGCCACATGGTAGAGGCGTAGGATGTCGCGGGTTTCCTGGGCCAGCGTCGCCTGCTTTCCGGTGCGAGGGGCTGGCGGCCTAGTCACTCGTGGGGTGTTCACACTCATAAGTGTACCTGCATATCAGCCCTCGTGCGCCAAAATCGCCAGAAGTCTGCGTACCGCGATGCCCCGGTGGCTGATCGTGTCCTTCTCGTCGGGGGTAAGGTCGGCAACGACTTTGCCATATCGGGGCACGAGAAACACGGGATCGTAGCCGAATCCGGTCGTGCCGTTGCTTGGTGCGAAGGCCACTCGGCCATACAAACGGCCTTCCGTGGCGCATAGGGCGTGGTCTGGACGTGCCAAGACGAGTGCGCAGACGTAGTGTGCCCCCCTTTCGGCCGGTGGGATGTTTTTCAGGCACTCGACGAGGTACAGCATTCGCCCCCGATCGTCGAGCCGAGGCGAACCGAAGCGTGTGCTGCGTATGCTCGGCGCGCCGCCCAGCGCGTCGGCGCAGATGCCCGAGTCATCGGCAAGGCAGGCCATGCGGTACGCTTGTACATATTCCTGCGCTTTGGTCGTGGCGTTGGCGAGGAACGTTGCGCCAAGCTCGGGCACGTCGAGCGCCTCTACGCCCAGTTCGTCGGGCGATAGCACGTTGAAGGCCGAGCCGGCAAAGAGCCGCCGGTATTCCGCTACCTTGTGCCGGTTCGTGGTTGCAAGCAAGATGTTCATGTGAGCCTTTCGCTGGGATTGGATCTCTAACGATCGGTCTGATCGGTCGGATCCGACGGATTGGCGGTGCAGCCGAGTTGAAGCAAGCTGCTGACGTAGTTGCTGCCGGGATGAACGAGCGCCTGGATGGCCATGGTGGGCCAGACTGGGTGCTGGGTACCTACGTGCACATACCGTTCTGCCAATATCGCTGTACCTACTGTGATTTCGCCACATTCGCGGGCAAAGATGAGTATATACAGCAGTACCTTGCCTGTCTCCTGACCGAGCTGTCGCTTCGGACTCCGCCTGGTCCAAAGCGGTTCGCGTCCACCGTCTTCTTTGGCGGCGGTACGCCGAGTCGCTTGCCGGCAGCGGACGTCGAACGCGTCCTCACGGCGCTCGACGACTCGTTCCAGCTTTCGCCGCGCACGGAGGTGACGCTGGAAGCCAACCCCGGCACGCTTGACCTGGTGCAGATGCGCGACCTTAGGAGCGCGGGCGTGAATCGCCTCAGCATCGGCGTGCAGACGCTCAACGACAGCATCCTGCGCAGTGTTGAACGTATCCACGACGGCCGGCAGGCGCTGGATACCCTGCAACGTGCGCGTGCCGCTGGGTTTGACTCCGTCAGCGCCGATCTCATATTCGGCCTGCCGGGCCAGGACCGCCAGGATTGGATCCGCACCCTCCGCGGCGTGATTGGCGCCGGGCCGGACCATCTCTCAGTCTACGGGCTAATCGTGGAGCCTGGGACGCTGCTGCGCCGGCAGCTGCTCGACGGGCGCATCCAGATCCCCTCGGACGACGAGGCGGCCGACCTGTATGAAGTGGCTCGCGAGATGCTCGCCGCAAACGGCTACCAACACTACGAGATCTCGAACTGGGCGCGACCAGGCCATCAGTGCCGGCACAATCTCATCTACTGGCAGCACGAGCCGTACCTCGGGATAGGTCTGTCGGCGCACAGCTACCTGGACGGCAGGCGGTTCGCGAATGTTCGGGGCCTCCAGGGCTACATCGGGCGCTTGCAGCGTGGCCGGCTGCCGACCGCATCGGTCGAGCCAATCGACGCCGACCGTGCACGCGCGGATGCTGCCATGCTCGGCCTGCGACTGATACGCGGCATCCACACTGCATCCTTCGATGCGCGCTTCGGTGGCAATTTCCTGCTCGGCCACAGTGAGGCTATCGCGCGATTCGCCGGACTTGGACTACTAGAGGTGCGTGCCGGCTGGGTACGACTGACGGCGAAGGGCTACTTGCTGGCGAACCAGGTTTGGCAGGAGTTTATCTGACTACCATGGCTATCACGACGCGCTCGATTCCTGCGTAGTCCCGCGACACCCGGACTCTCGAGCCAGGCCAATTGGTCGCAATTGCGGAACTTATCGCGCCAGCCTGACCCGCTCCACATTCCAGCAGCAGCGCGGCGCCCTGGCAGAGCAAACCCCGCGCTTGAGCCAGCAGCGCCCTGACAACGTGAAGTCCAACTGGGCCGCCGTCCAGTGCCCCGACGGGCTCAAATGCCAGTTCCGGCTCGAGACCTGCCAGCTCGCCAGATGGCACGTAGGGGAGGTTGGCGACCACGATGTCGGGCGGCTCGGGCAGGGCTTGGAGCAGATTCCCGCGCAGGAAGCGGATTCCGGCGACGTGCCAGCGAGCCGCATTCGCCCGCGCCAGTCGAAGGGCGCCGTGACTGACGTCAGTAGCGTACACGCGAGCATCTGGACAACTGCGGGCTACGGCGATTGCCAGCGCACCACTTCCGGTGCCGATGTCGGCTACAACGACCGGCGCTCGTTTGGCCGCAGCCAATTCCGCAGTGCATGCGATGGCTTCTGCTGCCAGCAGCTCAGTCTCGGGTCTGGGAATGAGGACGTTGCGGTTGACGTTCAGCACGAGATCGAGCCAGTGCTTCTCGCCGGTGATGTAGGCGGATGGCTCGCGGCGGCAGCGGCGCTCGACAAGCGCCTGGAAGCGCGTACTGTCGGCACGGCTTAGTGTGCAGTCTGGATGTGCCAGCAGCCAGGCGCGCGGCCGATCCAGCACGTGGCCAAGAAGCACGGATGCTTCGAGGGATGGTTCGGGCACGCTGTGGGCGGCCAGCGCCGATCGCGCGGCGAGCGAAGCGGTGCCCACGGTTTGCGGCAGTGTTGGCACTGAGTCAAGCATCGCGCGGACCCTGGGTGCGGCTGTAAACGCAATTCAGCGGGTCGACGGCGCCGCGTCGATGTAATTCAGCGCTGGAAGTTCCTGGGACCGGCAGGATTCCCGCGCTCCCAGGCGTGCGGTGGCGAAGGGTTGGGCGCGTGGGTTGTCGGAGGGCAGGCAGGATGCCCGCGCTCCCAGGCGTGCGGCGGCGATGGGGTCGAGACTTGGGTGGTTCGGGGACGGGCAGGATGCCCGCGCTCCCGGTAGGCGCGTGCCGGCTCATTCCGCGACGGCGAGCTGCTCTTCGCGATCAGCGGCAGCCAGAGCATCTAGCAGGGAGTCGAGGTCGCCATCCATGATCACCGGCAGGTTGTGAAAGTTGCTGTCGAGCCGTTCGTCGGTCAGCCGGTCCTGGGGAAAGTTGTACGTGCGCACGCGCTCGTTGCGATCGCCACTCCCGATGAGCATCTTGCGATGGCTGCTCAGTGCCTCTGTCTGCTTTCGCTGCTCTATATCGAAGAGCCGTGCACGTAGCACGGCCAGCGCTTTTGCCTTGTTCTTGAGCTGCGACTTCTCGTCCTGGCAGGTCACGACGATGCCGGTCGGGAGATGGGTAATGCGCACCGCGGAGTCCGTCGTATTCACGCTCTGTCCCCCGTGGCCGGTGGATCGGTAGACGTCTATGCGCAGGTCAGACTCGTTGACCTGCACGTCCACGTCTTCGACTTCCGGCAACACCGCGACGGTTGCCATCGACGTGTGCAGCCGGCCGCCCGACTCTGTCACCGGGACGCGCTGCACGCGGTGGCCACCGCTCTCGTACTTCAGGCGGCTGTACGCGCCCTTGCCAGACAACTCGAAGATGACCTCTTTGGCCCCGCCGGCACCGCTCTCGGTCATGCTGACGACATCAATGCCCCACGCGCGTCGCTCCGCATACCGGTTGTACATGCGGTACAGCTCGGCTGCAAAGAGCGCGGCCTCTTCGCCGCCCGTCCCGGCACGCACCTCGACGATCACGTTCTTATCGTCGTTTGGATCCTTTGGAAGCAACATTTCGCGGGCGCGCTCGAGCAGATCGCCTCGGGCGACGCGGAGGCGGCGCAGCTCAGCTCGCGCGTCCTCGAGGTCCGGGCCGTCGAGGCCGGATTCGACGAGCTCCTCGTACAGGTCGAGATCAGCTTCGATCTGCTGGAGCTTGTCATGCAGATCCACGAAGCCGGCGATATCTGACTGCTCTCGCCCATACGTTGAGAGCAGGTCGCTGTTGGTGAACACGCTCGGGTCTGATAACCGCGCACTCAAGTCGTCATGACGCCGCTTGAAATCAGCGAGGCGTGCGGCAATAGTGTCTTCGTTCATGCTTTAGCTCGTGCCAAGGCGTTCGTCCATGGCCATGGCGCCACGCAGCGCGGCCAGCGCAATCTCCACCTGATCGTCAGTTGGCTGGCGCGTGGTCATGCGCTGCAGCAGCATGCCCGGGGCATTGAGCAGCCGCACAAACGGCGAATCCAGATGCCGTGCGTTGAACTGCAGCACCTCGAAGCTCACACCGGCCACCAGCGGCATGAGCACTATGCGAGTTCCGATTTTGCCCAGCGGTATCCGGTTGCCGAGCAGTCCGTAGATCAGGCTCGAGGTCAGCATGGACTGGACCAGGAACGCAGTACCGCACCTGGGATGCGCCGTGTCGAAGCGCTGTACTGCCGCGGGGACCAGCTCAGCGCCGGACTCTAACGCGTGCACGGACTTGTGTTCGGCGCCATGGTAGGCAAAGATGCGTTGGACTTGCTTGAGCCGGCCCACCATGGCGATGTACCCAAGCAGAATGCCGGCCCGTGCTCCGGCTTCCACTACGTGCGACCGCAGACCGCCGCTCTTCGCGCGTGGCTTCCGTTTTCTAAACAGCCTGCGCGAGACGAGATTTGGCAGCACTGCGAACAGTGCGGTCGCGGCGGCCGCGGCGCCGATTGAAGCACGCTCTCCGGATAGTCCAAGGCTATCGCCGGTGCCGCCAGCGGCAATGTCAGCCGAAAACAGTAGCATTTGGTAGCCGAACGTAACCGTTTCCCGAAGCGCCAGCATGCCACGGAGCACCGGGACTTTTGCCATAGCGCCACGGCGGCGAGGGTCAAGCAGCAGCTCGCGCGTCACCACCTGTCCGTCGGGCGCGCGCACGGCGGCGAATACGCCGGCCCGCCCCCGGATGAGCACACCCTCAATGAGCGCCTGACCCCCATAGTGTGTCTCCATCTGTTCACCTTCCGCGAAGCATTGGGCTGATGCGTGAACAACTAATCAAGGACGGTTATGTCGCGGACGCTAAGCGCATTGCCATAAGTGTGGCACGGTTGTTCTGAAAGGCAGATGGGTAGCGGCGACTTACACGCTACCCGTGATGCCCTAGGGGGTGCACTTGCAATGCACCCCCTAGGGCACCTCCATGCCGATCGTCCAGTGACTTGCTGAGGCGCAAGCGGTCAATCGCCTGCCCCCACATCCTAACGGCAGGCCACGCTGCTAGCGGGCGGCACCCTCGGGCACCCGGCCGGCGCCTTCTTCCGTGCGCCGCTGGCGCTTGAGGAACCGCTCGACCTGACCAGCTGTGTCGACGATGCGCTGCTGCCCGGTATAGAAGGGGTGGCACTTGGAACACACGTCCACGTGCAGTGTCTTCTTGGTCGAGCCTGTGACGAACGTGCTGCCGCAAGCGCACGTCACAACCGCATCATGGAAATACTTCGGATGGATACCTTCCCTCATTGTCCTGTCCTATCTGTGTATTCTGGCATCTGACTCATGCCAGGTCCCACGCTCTATGCTGTGGCGCGTCCCGTCACGGTACCACCGGCACGTCCATCTGTGCGCGAAGTTTGCGCACTTCCCGGATCAATCGCGGTAGGGTGCGAATGGCAACGAAGAGGAGAGAGAGCGAGATAGCTCGCTCGAGGCCCTCTTTGGCCTCTTTCTTCTTTCCCATCTGCTGCACTATCGGGACTGCAGCATCAAGCACGATGCTGGCGATTCCCACCGACGCGGCAATCAGATTCAAGTACTTTACGAGCTTCGAGCTGGGATACTGAATCTCACCTTCGCGCTTTGAGGCCACCGCCATCACTCCCTACTACGGACCTGCGCCGGGCTCGGATCTCCCGACATGCGGCCACGGCAACTAGAGTATAGGATACTGTTAGCATTATGGCCAGTGCGTTGCGAATGATAGGAGCGGCAATGAGCGAAGAAACGGTGGTCCTGGGCGTTACCGGCAGCATTGCCGCCTATAAGGCGCTTGACGTGGCAAGCTCCTTGGTACAGAGGGGCGTGACCGTGCGCGTGGTGATGACCGAGAGCGCGACTCGTTTCGTGACAGCGCTCTCGTTCGAGAGCATCACACACCACCCCGTGCTCATAGACCTTTGGGCGGAGCAACCAGATCTGAACGTCTCACACATTCGGCTTGCTCAGGCCGCCTCGGTCGTGGCTATCGTGCCTGCCACGGCAAACATCATTGCCAAGGCCGCTCTGGGGCTGGGCGACGATGCGCTGTCTTCGCTGCTTTTGGCTGTCAGGGCGCCAATCGTGGTAGCTCCGGCTATGAACACTGCGATGTGGACGAACCCTGCTACACGGCACAACGTGGAGACGCTGCGCCGACTTGGTGCCACGTTCGTAGGTCCGGCAAGCGGCTACCTCGCCGAGGGATCCAGCGGCGAAGGGCGCCTCGCGGAGCCGAGCGACATCGTGGCAGCTATTACCGCGCTCATCACGCGCACGAGCGACCTAGACGGTCAGCGTATCGTGGTGACAGCCGGCCCGACGCGGGAGCCAATAGACCCCGTTCGCTACATCTCAAACCGCAGCTCAGGGAAGATGGGGTACGCGATTGCCGAGGCGGCGGCTCGGCGCGGTGCGAGCGTTACGTTAGTCAGCGGGCCGGTGAGTCTCCAGCCACCGGACGGCGTGGAGACCATCCCGGTTACCACGGCAGAAGAGCTGCTGCTCGCTGTGCAGGCTCACGTTGCTCCGGGCTGCACGCTCGTTATGGCAGCCGCGGTGGCCGACTACAGGCCAAGTTACGCATTTTCATCCAAGTTGAAACGCGGTCACGACGACATCTCGCTGCCACTGACGCCGGCGGTGGATGTCTTGGCTTCGCTGCAACGGCCGCCCGGCATGCGTGTCGTTGCCTTTGCCGCGGAAACCAACGATCTGCTCGAGCAGGCAACGGCGAAACTGCTGGCAAAGAAGGCCGACATGCTGGTGGCCAACGACGTCTCCGAGGTGGGCGCCGGCTTTGATTCGGACACCAACCACGTTTGGCTTTGCTTACCAGGAAAGGAGCCCGAGGAGGTACCGGTCGCGCCAAAGCGACAGGTCGCCGAGGTGATCCTGGATCGCATTCTTAATCAGCTAGAGCCCGTTCAGCAATGAGCTACCAGAGCAGATCAGATAGCAGGATCACCGAAGAAGGGCCTGCTGAAGGCGCAACTCCAGCGCGGCTACGCGCATTGATGGGGTCGCGGCGTCGCCGCCGAGACCGCTGGTACTGGTGAGCCTGGTAGTTGCGCTGCTGGTCAGGCTGCTCAAAGACTGATGCTCAGTTCTCCATACGCGCCAGCCCGAGCCTCAGATCATTCACCCTCGAGGCGGGCCCGGACCGTTCACGGCCGTGTGTCTGAGTTTGCGAGCCGAGCAGCACTGGCAAGACCACGGGCGATCCGCCGGGGCCAGCCTGGTCCGACCAGCTTTGCGCTGCGATCCGTGGGGCTGCTTCAAGCCTGGCTCAGGGCTGCAACTCCAGCGCTCAGCCAGGGCTGACATGGCTCGTCCAGCCGCGCACCAGCTTGCGATACTTCTTCGCGGTTTCCGGCTCCTCATGCAGGCCCAGCAGCCTCAGCAGCTGAAGGTCGTGCTGCGCCATCACAGGCAGCAGCGACTCTTCCGTGTGTCCTGCCGCGCGAAGGGCATCCTCGGCCGCTACCATCGCCCTCATTTGCCGCACGGCAAACGTCTCGCGGAGCGCCTGGGGCGTCAGCTTGTCGCCGCGCGTCGTGATTGCAGCGCGCTTGCCGCACGTCTCCACGATGAAGTTCACGCCGCGCACCGAAACGTCGAAGAAGCGTTCTCCGGGCTCCTGGTCTGCCAGGTAGCCGGAGAGCACGACAGCTATGTCGCGCGTGAGCTCGAGGCGGCGAGAGCGCAAACGCTTGGCCTGGTCGGTTTCGCGAACCACCAGGTAGGCATCATCGCCCATCGGGGTCAGGTGCACGTCGGCACGCCCAAGGGCCACAACTTCATCACGCTTCAGGCCGGTATCAAGCATGAGCAGCAGCAGGGCATTCCAGAACGGGTGGACCTCGGCTGCTCGCAGGAGGCCGGCTACTTGATCCTCCTCGAGAAACTCGGGCAGGGCAGGGTAGATCTCGGGGTAGATGAGCCGAGCCGCGAGGTCTGCCGAGATCAAGTGCTCGCGATGCAGGTAAGCGAAGAAGTTCTTGAGCGTCGCGACCTTCCTGCGCACCGAGTTTGCGCTGTTGCTGCGCTGCACGCTGACCCAGCTAATGAACGAGCGCAGGTCCCGCTCGGCGAGCGCGTCAAGCTGCGCGTTGCCAAGGTGCTGTAGCAGCAACTTGAGATCGAGGCCGAAGCTGGTGCGCGTGTGTTTTGATCGGTTGAGGGCGGCCAGGTACTGTTGGAATTCCTCAATCGCTTCCTTCAAATGGGTTGCACCGGGCCGCACGCCGAGAGTTTCGGCGCTGGGAGCGCGCGCTGCTTGCGCCTCTCTGGCGTTCCGGGTGACCAGCGCCTCGCTTCCGTACGCAATGGTGCCCTCGAGCTCACCGCGAGGTGCGGGCGTGACGACGGCGCTGCCGGGTGGTCCGGGCGTTTCGTCGCTCTCGAATAGCGTGAGCTGGCGGGGCGCGAAAGCTGCATCTGACCGTTTGGCGGACGGCCCCTCGTTCATGTGCCCACCCCCACTTGGTAAGGTTACTCGAGATCGGACTCCGGACCGGCGTCCGCCAGGCGGCCTATGTCCAGGATAGCCAACAACGCGGCAGCGGCATGCTGCTCGGCTGCTTGCTTCGACGTACCGGTCCCTGTGGCGGAGTAGTCGCCCGCGCGCACTTTGACAGTGAACGTGCTATCGTGGGCCGGCCCCGTGCGCTCGAGGAGCTCGTACACCGGAATCTGGTGCACGGTGGCCTGCGCGAGCTCTTGCAGACGGGACTTGGCATTGAGCGTGCCGGCTCGCTCGAGCAGCTGAGCAAGCTGGCCGTCGAGCAGGGACCCAACAAATCGCCTTGTCACTTCGAGGCCCTGATCGAGATACAGCGCGGCGACGATGGCTTCGAACGCCTCGGCCAGTACGGTGGCTCTGCCTCGTCCGCCGAGCATGCGCTCGGCGCGACCCATGTATACCAGCTCGCCAATCCCGAGCTGTTCAGCCAGTATGGCCAGTGTTGACCGGCGCACGAGCGCTGCTCGGGCCTCCGTCAGGCTTCCCTCTCCGTAGGCGGGAAACACCTCGAACGCGTGCTGGGCAATGAGCATGCTCAGTACCGCGTCACCCAAGAACTCGAGACGCTCGTTAGACGCCAGACCTGGGGCCGCGGCTCCCTCGCGCTGACGCTCGAGCAGTGCCGAACGGTGCAGCAACGCTTGCAGCAGGAGCATTTTGTTATTGAAACGATAGCCGAGCTTCACCTCCATCGCGTCCACGCGCCGCGGAGCGTCTGGCAGTCCAACGTCTTCGACATTGGAGGGCGGCTCAAGTCGTGCTACCATACCGCTAGAGTCCAATCGACGCTCAGCGCGAACATCGGCGAATGCTCCGGGAGCGGGGCAAACTCCGCAGGAGAAGTCAATGCCTGTTTACGAGTACCAGTGTAACGATTGTTCGAGGAAGTTCGAGCTGTTCGTGCAGCATCGTATGCTGGCAGACGGCATCGTGTGCCGTCACTGCCATAGCCCCGAGGTGCGCAAGCTCGTATCCAGCTTCGCCAGCACCGGCCGCGGAGAAGACGCAGACTTCGCTGCCTCCGCCACCGGTGGTGGTTGTGGCGGGGGCTGCGGCGGTTGCTCCGGTGGGAATTGCGGCGCCTGCGGGCACTGAAGCCGTGACCAAACTATTGGGGCTAGGCGCGGCTAACCGGACCATAGTACGGACGTCGCCACTGGTCCAGTCGCGCGTGGGCCCGAGTATCCCAAAGGAATGGGTGCCGCTTGTAGTCGTCGATGGTGCACAGCTGATCGATGAACTCGATGCTGAGATTACCAGGTCCCGCGGCACCTTTGATGCGGAGTTGATGCAGTGAGTCACGGCCGGCTACGGCTGCCACCATGGGGTAGCCTCCGGCGCCAAGCACCGCGTACACTCCGTCGGCAGGCAGTGCTAAGTGCGGCTCGATGGTGCACACCGTGCAATCGCTTTCACCGTCTAGCCAGACCCCAAGCTCCGGCTTGGTGCACTCGCGAGCCAGCGGATGGCCAAGCAGCGGGATCGCCAACGCCACATCTCCGGTAGCGACGAGCTGTCTCACACGCGAGCTGGAGATGCTTTCTTTTTCATCGGCGCGCCGGTTCACCACGTGCAGCGAAAAGCCTGAATTCCGGCCACGCTCCACGAGCATCTGCAACCCGCCGCTCCGGTCGCGCCCAAAGTGGAAGTCCTCGCCAAACCACAGCTCACGGATGGGAAGCTGCGCCTCCAGTGCATCCATAAACTCGTCCGCCGATAGCTGAGCCAAATCAGGTGTGAACCGAAGTAGCGCCACCATGGTTGGCTGCAGTGCTTCGAGCAACTGCAGTTTCTGCGCCGCGGAGGTCAGCTGATAGCGTCCGATTGCCGGGCGCAGCACTACTGCCGGGCAGGGGTCAAAGGTGACTACCACGAGATCTGTTCCGTGTTCGGTTGCCCTCTCTTTTGCCAGGCTGAGCAAATACTGGTGGCCGCGGTGCACGCCGTCGAACGTACCGATCGACATTACCGCGGGCTGGTCGAGATACATCTCCGCAAAGGAACGGGCGACGATCACGTGTGGATCCCCATAGGCGAAAACACCGTATGCGGGTGCGCGACGGGCACGCCGTTCGCGCTGGACTCGGCCGTCGCCAGCGCCAACAGCTGCCCACTACTATCGTAAATGCGAATTGGCTCGCCAGGCACAAGAGACGCGGCCGGAACGCTTACCCCGCTGTGCACCATCGCCGCCAGGCGGTCGCCAACGATGGCGCAACGCCAAGTCGACACAGCCACGTCCGGCGGAGACAACAATGCAGCCACCGCGCCGGCACCACCGGATGACACCGCAGCCTCGAGGTCTGCCAGCGGAATGCACTGGTCGACTGTGAAGCTCCCGCTTGCCAGTCTGCGCAATCCTGCCAGGTGGGCGCCGCAGCCAAGCGCGTCGCCAACGTCGCGCGCCAACGAACGGATGTAGGTGCCCTTGCTGCAGCAGACCAACACGTCGGCCATGGCTGGGTTTGGGCGGAATGCAAGCAGCGTGAGGGCGTAGATGGTCACCTGGCGCGGCGCCTGCTCAACCACCTGGCCGGCCCGAGCCCGCTTGTACGCCGCCACGCCGTCGCTCTTGATCGCCGAAAAGGCAGGTGGAATCTGAGCAATCTGCCCCACCTGGGCTTTGAGCGCCTCATGCAGCTGTAGCTCGTCGAAGCAGGCAAGGGATGTCGCGATCGCTTTTCCCAGCGCGTCGTCCGTGTCTGTGCGCGTGCCGAACGAGATCCGAGCCAGGTACCACTTGATTCCGTCCATCAGATACCCGCTAAGGCGCGTGGCTTCCCCCAGGCAAAGGACCAGCACGCCAGTCGCCATTGGATCGAGCGTGCCTGCGTGGCCCACTCGCCGCAGGCCGGTGAGGCGGCGCACCCGCGCGACGACGTCGTGAGACGTGAGGCCGGAAGGCTTGTCGACTGCAAGGATACCGTTCACCACTCTATCCCTGGGCCAACTATTGGACGAGCACGCAGGCTAGCCCGTTACCCGACGACGCGCGATCCCATAGGCATTGAGAATCTCGGCTTGAATATCCGGCAGGCTGCCCGTGACATCGCCGCCGGAGGCGCGCTTATGCCCACCCCCTCCGAACACCCCCGCTACCTCGGTGGCGTCAACCTCGGCGCTGGTCCGGAAACTCAGGCGGTACGCGTTGCCGGCGGTCTGCTTGAGGAGCACCGCGAGGTCCACGCCATGAATGTTGCGCAGGAAATCGACCAGTCCATCCGCGTCCGACAGATCAGCGCTGGCACGTGCCAGCGCATCCAGGGTGACCGTGAGGAACGCGACGTGCTCGTCGTCGGCAAAGGTCAGCGTTGGCAGCACTAAGGCCCAAAGCCGAGCCGAAGATGCGCGCCGCTCGAGCAACAGGTTGTACACGATTCTGCCGAGGTTGGCGCCGGCTTCTACAAGGTCGGCGCTGAACCGCAGTGTTTCCGGCGTGGTGTTGCTATTCTGAAATGAGTGCGTGTCGTTGACGATTCCGTACAGCAGGTCGGCGGCGATCTCCGGCGTAAGTGGCATTCCCAGCTCGCGCGTAATCAGGGCGCCGACGATTTCGCTTGCCGAAGCCGCATGCACGTCCACATAATTGTGCCGGGCGAACCGTGTGTTGCTGAAGTGGTGATCCAGGTTCAGTGAGTTTCTCGCCAGGAAGTACTCCGCGGTGGTACAGGGCAGCGGCGCGAGCAGCCCCGGATCAGACACATCAATCGCGACTACCAGGTCCCAGTCATCGCCGTCGATGCGCTGCACGATCTGCTTGGTACCCGGAACGTCGAGCAGGTAGTCTGGCAGCGGATCGGGGCACACCAGGGCCACCTGCTTGCCGATGGCCATCAGCGTCGTGGCCAACGCCGCGGCGGACCCGACGCAGTCGCCATCAGGGTTGCGGTGCACGACGATGAGCGAGGTGCGGGCTGCGCGAAGCAAACTCGCAGCCTCGCCCAACGACACGTCCCTTGGCGCCGGCAGTGCCATTGGCAGACGTGAATTACGAGCCATCGGTAGTTGGCAGCTCGCGTATGATCGCTAGTACCTGGTCGCCGGCGGCAATTGAGCGATCCGGGACGAAGTGGAGTTCAGGCGTCGTGCGCATGGTCAGCCGCGCTGCCAGGCCTCTTCGGAGGAAGCCTCGTGCTCGCTCCAGGACCTTTGCAGCTTCGTCCCGCTCGTCTACCGTCACCGCGCTGATGTACACCTTCGCATGTTGCATATCGTGGCTCACTTCGACCCGAGTCACGCTGGCCATGTGCAGCCTTGGATCACGCAACTCGAGCTGAAGCGCTTCGCTGACGAAGCGCTGAATCTCCTGGCTCAAGCGTTCGGCTCGGTACTGTGCCATAGACTACACGACTTTCTCACGCGTCCAGGTCTCGAGGACGTCGCCGACCTCGAAATCGTTGAACTGCTCGAGCAGGATGCCGCACTCGAAACCTGTGTTCACTTCCTTGACGTCGTCGCGGCCTCGCCGCAGAGACGCCACTTTACTGTCGCACACAACCTTATCTTTGCGGATAAGTCGGACGTTGTCGCTCCGATGGATCACGCCGTCTACGACCCGCGACCCGGCGGCCTTCTCAGTCTTGGAGGCAGGGAACACTTGGAGGACCTCGGCATGGCCGGTGACTACCTCCTGGAACACCGGGTCCAGCATGCCTTTGAGCGCAGCCTCAACATCTTCCGTTAGTTTGTAGATGATGTCGTAGAACCGCACATCGACGCTGCTGGCGTCCGCGGCACGCTTCGCGGAAGGGTCTAATCGCACGTTGAAGCCAATGACAATTGCCTGTGAGGCGGCGGCAAGCTGAATATCCGATTCGGTCACCGGCCCAGTGTCGGCCAGCAGCACGTGCACCGTGACGTTGTCGGTGCTCAGTTTCAATAGCTCGCTTCTCACGGCTTCGACCGAGCCATTGACGTCGGCTTTCAAGACGATGTTGAGATCCTTCATCTTTCCGGCCAGGATAAATGACGAAAGGTCGGCCAGGCCAAGCTTCTTCGTGGGCTGCAGGGATTCCGCCCGCTTCTCACGAGTGCGCTCGGCCGCGAGCGAGCGCGCGAAACGCTCGTCGGCAAATACTTGCATCGTATCACCGGCGTCCGGCACTTCAAGCAGGCCCAGTATCTCTACCGGTGACGACGGTCCGGCGGACTTGATCGGCTTGCTGCGATCGTTATACATGGCTCGCACTTTGCCAAATACGCTGCCTGCGACGACTGTGTCGCCGAGGCGCAGCGTACCCGACCGCACCAGGACGGTGCACATGGAGCCTTTCATGCGGTCGAGCCGTGCCTCCACGACCGTGCCCACGGCTAAGCGGTCCGGATTGGCTTTCAAGTCCAGAATTTCGGTCACCAGCAAGATCATGTCGAGCAGCTCCTCGAGTCCGATCTTCTTCTTCGCCGAAACCTCGCAGCAGACTACGTCGCCGCCGTACTGCTCGACCTGGACTCCCATCTCGGCCAACTGCTGTTTCACGTGCTCCGGGTTTGCGCCGGGCGCATCGATCTTGTTGATTGCGACCATGATCGGCACGTTGGCGGCACGGGCGTGCGCGATGGCTTCGCGCGTCTGCGGCATCACGCCGTCGTCCGCGGCAACCACGATGATCACGACATCGGTGACTTGCGCTCCGCGCGCGCGCATCGCGGTGAATGCCTGGTGGCCCGGGGTATCCAGAAAGGTAATCTTCTTACCGTTCTTCTCGACTTGGTACGCACCGATGTGCTGAGTTATGCCTCCGGCCTCGCCGGCGACGACGTTCGTTTGGCGAATCGCATCGAGGAGTGAGGTCTTGCCGTGATCAACGTGCCCCATGATTGTCAGAACTGGCGGCCGGGGGCGCAGTTTCGCCGGATCTTCGGTTTCCACGAGTTGCCCCGCCGACGTCTCAGGTTGAATATCCGTGTCGGGGGCGACGAGCTTCTGCTCAGCTGCTTCGATACCCAATTCAGACGCCACGATGGCGCCGGTGTCGAAATCGATCTCCTGATTGATAGTGGCCATCATGCCGTTCTTGATCAGGAGCTTCATGACCTGAACCGGTTCCACGACCAGCGTATCGGCGAGCTCTTTCACGGTCATTACCGATGGCAGCTCCACCGACGTCGGGCGGCCGGCAGCAGCTTGCGCTTCGGCGCGGCCGTCGAGCACGGCAGGACCGCCCGGGCCACCGCGGTGCCCGCCATGGCCACCCGGCCTTGGCCCGCCGCCGCGGCTCCCTGGCCGCCTACCAGAGCTTCTGCCACCACCGCCACCTGGTCGTTGTCCTGCCATAATGTCCTCCGAACGAAGCGCTAAAGACGCGCCTCCGGTAATCGTTGTGAGTAGTCCTCGAGCACCGTCCAGGTCTCCGCACTCACGGTGATTGACAGTGCTTGGTCCAGAGACCTCTTGGTCCTCGCCAAGCGCCAGCACTCTTGCGCTGGGCACAGGTATGCCCCACGGCCCGCCTTGCGGCCGGTACGGTCCACTTCCACGCCGCCGTCCGCGGTGCGCACTACGCGTACCAGATGGCGCTTTGGCCGTGGGGTGCGGCATGCCACGCACGTTCGCTCGGGAACGTGCTTGACGGCCGGCCCGCCCTTCTTTCTCCCCTGCTGACTTTGCTGCGCTGCCGGCATAGCTACTCCTTGTGTGAAGCGGCAGCGCTTTTCGCCGCGGGCCGTTCGCTGCTGGGTTGGTCTGAGGGGCGCTTGATATCGATCCGCCAGCCTGTGAGCCTTGCGGCCAATCGCGCGTTTTGACCGTCCTTGCCGATAGCTAGCGATAGCTCGCGTTCAGGTACAAAGACGAGCGCGCTCTTTGTAGCTAGGTCGATGCTGACTCGCAAGACGGTCGCCGGTCTGAGCGCGTTGGCGACGAATATCGCCGGATCGCTGTGCCACTGTGCCACATCGATCTTCTCGCCGTTTAGCTCGTTTACGACGTTCTGGATGCGTACGCCCCGCTGGCCGACGCACGCGCCCACCGGATCTACGTTGTCTTGGCGTGCTGCCACGGCGACCTTGGTGCGTACGCCGGGATCCCGGGCGATTTCCTTGATCTCGACCAGGCCGGTATAGATCTCCGGCACCTCGAGTTCAAACAGGCGCTTCACGAGATTACGGTGCGTCCGCGAAGCGGTCACCTGCAGGCCGCGTGGGGTCTTGGTGATCTCGAGCACGTACACCTTCAGGCGCTGGCCGGGGCGATAGTGCTCGCCGGGAGCCTGCTCCTGCGGGGGCAGCACCGCTTCGACCTTGCCAAGGTCGAGCACCACGCCACGCGCCGGATCGACGCGCTGCACGACGCCGCTGTAGAGATCGTTCGCGTGACCCACGAGCTCGCCGTAGAGCTTGTCGCGCTCGGCATCGTTGATCCGCTGCATGATGACCTGGCGGGCCGTTTGTGCGGCAATTCGTCCAAAATCGGCCGGCCTATCGATTTCTACTTCCGCGATCTCGCCGATGCCGGGCCGCTCTGGGAGTTCTTGCGCATCCTTCAGGGAGAGCTCAACGCGCGGATCATCAACGTCGATGACGACACGCTTTTCGGCGAAGATGCGGAACTCGCCGGTATGCTCGTTCAGTCTGACGTGAACTTCGGGAACGGGACCAATGTTTCGCTTGTAGGTTGCAGTCAACGCCGACTCGATCGCCTGGATCACCACATCCTTAGGAAGATGCTTCTCATCCGTGATCTGCAAAATTGCAGTGAGGAAATCGTTCTTCATTGCTGTCTTACCCCTGCTTTTGGGTAGCCAATCCTCGCCTCGTGCACGAAACGGTCCACAGATAGCAAGAAGTGGGCACCATGCCCACTTCTACGCGCGTCATAGCTCTATTACTGGCACTTACCCACGATCGCGCTATGTCGCTACGCGTTGGTTCCCTTCAAATATCATCCGCATAGAAAAACCGTGCAACGTTCGTTGAGGATAAACGGCCGGCAGGCACGGTGCTGTATCGGACAATCGCCAATCTCCTTTGAGGAGTCTACCGGCTCTCGACCGACGTGTCAATCGCGCCCAGCAGTTATGTCGAGCTGCGACCGTGGCGGAGTCCCGGTACTGTTGACGCGTTTGCCGGAGGCGCCATATACTAGCGAGGGTTAGCCGGGGTGGCGGAATTGGCAGACGCACTAGCTTGAGGGGCTAGCGAGCATTACGCTCATAGGAGTTCGAGTCTCCTCCTCGGCACCAGGTCGCGTGGGGCGTAGCACTAGGGTACCGTGCTACGCCTTGTTGTTGCCCATGCTGTGCTGGCCGTGATTATGCGATGGGGGTATCATTGTGCGGTGCCTCAAGGAGTGCGGGGAAACTAATTGCTGGTAACGCGATTCGTTGACTGGCTATTTGAGGGTCCGTCGCCGGCGCGGCGGCCCTTGGTGTTCCTCCAAGACGCAAGCGCAAAGGGCCCCGACCGGCAACATCTGGCGCAACGTCTGGCGGTGCCCGTGGCAGTCTGCGTGTCCGCGTTCACATTTTGCCTCCTCCAAGTGCTGCACCGCCTCATTCCGGCCACCGGAGCCGACTTTCGCGCTGTCTACAGAGGCGCAGCGAGTCTAGCGCTTGGGCACACCAACATCTATGCTCCCGCCGTGAGCTTCCTCAATGGCGGCAACCTCCGCCACATACTTACCATGCCAACCACGCCGTATGTGTACCCGCCGCCGCTGGCGATTGTGCTGCAGCCGCTGACGCTACTCGGCCCCGATCACGCACTCATGGCCTGGGATCTGCTCAATGTGGCCATGCAAGGAGTGCTCTTCGTGCTGGTGGTGCGGCTTACCAGAGCCCGGACCTTCGGCGAGTTGGTGCTCGCTGCCGCCGTGTACGGCTTCTATCCTCTCAACATGGGCCTTGGCAATGGCCAGGTTGACCTGCTGATCACCGTCGCTGGACTCGCATCGTATCTCCTGTATCGGTCGGATCGTCCGGTCATCGCGGGCGTGATGCTCGGTGCCGCGATCCTTATCAAGCCGACGTTTGCCGTGGTGCTGTTGTACTTCGCAATTCGACGAGCGTGGCCGATCCTCCTATCCGCCGGCGCGGTGGTTGGCGGTGGTGTTGTTATCTCGGCTGTCTACATTGGCCAGGCGGTGCTGTTCGAGTACCGCACCATCGCGGAGGGCTGGACCAACGCGTTCGGCGTGCTACCGCTGAACCAATCGCTGCACGGTCTCATTGCCCGTTTACTCTCACCCGCGCAGGACGTGCCGGCAATCGGGAGCAGCGGCATGGTCTCCCTCATCTCCGAGCTGGCACTGCCCGTGATCGGGCTGGTAATAACGGTGAGGATCCTGCAAAACAAGGAGCCGCGCAGCATCTTGAAGGGTGCTATCCAGTTCTATACCGTGTTTGCAATCATGATGCTGGCGAGCCCGTTCACGGAAAACCTTCACCTGACGTGGATTCTGCCCGGCGCTGCCCTGCTGCTCGTGATGATGGCGCAGGACTCGCGGCCTCGGATCTGGCACGTCGTAGTCATTGCCACGTACCTGCTACTCGCGCTGCCGAATACCGAGCAAGCTACCTGGGACGCCGGCACTACGATCGTAGGCCGGCTGTCTAGCGGCCTCGAGTGCTACGGCCTCGTCGCGCTGTGCGGCGTGCTGTACTACATTGGTTTCCGCTGCTTCCCTGCCGATAGCCAGACGACTCGGAACGCGCGACGCCGGGATATGCTGCCGCGCAAGCTGCAGCAGGCCTGAGCAAATCTGCTGCACCTCTTGACGTGAGCCCCAGCTACCTGCCATAGTAATGCAATTGGGGCGCCACAGTGCCACAGATCGACGACGCGGCCGGCACCTGCTCGATCAGGCTGAGGCGGTACGCGGCTGGTGCTCCGTGTGCTTTCTCGTGCCAAAGTCACACGGTGCAGCTGGTGTGGTGAGGTTGTGGCGAGCAATGAGATTGATGCGGCTCAATGGAATGGGGGAGCAACTTCATGACGGTTATCGATCTCGTCGAGCCGGGAGAACTGCGCAGGCAGGCACGGACCGATGCATTTGAGGAGGGCACCGAGGACGCGCGCGCCGGGAGAGTAACGATGCTTGCGTCCGGACCCACTTCAGTCATCGCACTTGTCGGCGGCGTCAGGGCTGAGACTGTCGAGATGAGCAGCACCGCGGCTGGGTTGAGCTGGACGTGCACCTGCATGGAAGGCAAAGGCATCATGTTCTGCCGCCATGCCGTGGCAGTCGCCGCCGATGCCTGGCTCCGTTTCCCGTCGAGGTGACTGCGAACACTATCGCCGGCATCTGACCTGAGTACAGCCTTCACCAATGCCGCACCCATCTGCCGATCTCCGCTCAGTGCGATCGGATCGACCTTGCGCTTGACCTGCCGACGCAGCTGGTTGCGCTGCCCGTCAACGGCGAAATCCGCTCATCCAGAAGATTCCGCAGGTGCAAACCATCAGAGACGTCGGCAACAAGGTGCGGGTCTTACAATCAATGTATGACCTCATTGCGCGTTTCAGAGGCACTGCGGCGTTATGGGCACCGATAGGCCGACAGCGCTGGTCGGACAACCGGCGACCGGAAGTGCTTCTGAGGTATTGCTGGCTGCACTAAAGCTGGGTATCACCTGCTTTGGCGGCCCCGTGGCCCACCTCGGCTACTTTCGTGCCGAGTACGTGGGGCGACGGCGCTGGCTGGACGACGCCCGCTTTGCCGACCTCGTGGGGCTGTGCCAATTCTTGCCCGGACCGGCGAGTAGCGAGCTGGGTATTGCCATCGGCATCACCCGCGCCGGACTCTTAGGCGGCCTCGCGGCTTGGGTCGGCTTCACACTCCCGTCGGCCGTTGCTCTAACGCTTTTCGCGCTCCTCGTGCGTGGTGGCGACTTGGCGAACTCCGGTTGGGTACACGGGCTGCAGATCGTCGCCGTCGCCGTAGTTGCCCAGGCCGTCTGGACCATGGCTCGGACACTTGCGCCCGATCGCCCTCGCGCGACGCTGGCGATCCTCGCCGCGATTGTCATGCTGCTGACCCAGTCCCCCGTAGCTCAGGTAGCGTTGATCGTGGCCGGAGCGGCAATCGGCTGGCGCCTCCTCACGGTTGAGCGCAATGACAAGGCTCCAGCGGTGGCCGTCAGCGTGGGGCGAAAGTCGGCTCTTGTCGCGTGGATTCTGCTTATCGGGCTGCTCGTCGGCCTACCGATCCTGCGGCGAATCATTGCCGCGCACTGGGTGGCGCTGGCGGACAGCTTCTACCGCACCGGCGCGCTCGTGTTTGGAGGCGGCCACGTTGTGCTGCCGCTCTTGCAGTCGGCTGTCGCGGCTCCCGGTTGGGTGACGACCGCCCAGTTTACTGCCGGGTATGGCGCCGCCCAGGCCGTGCCGGGCCCGCTCTTCACCTTCGCCGCGTACTTGGGCGCGGTCGAGGGGCCAATGCCAAATGGACTTGCCGGCGCGGCAATCGCGCTCATCGCCATCTTCCTTCCTGCATTCCTCCTCGTAGTGGGCACGCTGCCCTTGTGGGAAGTACTGCGATCACGCCCCTCAGTGGGGAATGCGCTTCGGGGCGTTAACGCGGTGGTCGTTGGGCTGCTCATTGCCGCGTTTTACAACCCAATCTGGACCAGCGCGATCAACCACCCGGCTGACGCCGCGCTCGCGTTGGCTGCGTGGGGACTGCTCGCCGTCGGGCGCCTGCCACCGTGGCTCGTGGTCGCACTCGCGGCCGGCGGCGCCGCCGCGGCCGGCCTACACTAGAAGCTACTCGAGTACCTGCACCTTGACTTCTTGTATGCGTCCATTGGCGATGCTGAACGCGCATATTTGGGGGCTCTCAACGTTCTGCAGGCTCACGATGGCATAGTAGATATCGGGGTAGTATGCCAGGCTGACGTCGGTGGGCGATGGGTACGCGGGACTGTGGGTGTGGGAGTGGTATATGGCAAGCAGATCCCAGCCGTGCTGCTCGATATCTTGCAGCGCTGCTACCTGCGCTCGCGGCTCCATGTCGTAGCGATCGATGCAGGCATCGGCATTCGGAACTGGGTACAGCCGCAAGGCGCGTCCGCGCTGGCCGGCGATGAGCCCGCAGGCCTCGGCCGGTACCGCGGATCGGGCGTGCTCGATCATTTCGCTGGTCAGGGCGCGCGGGATGACCAGGGTTTCGCGTTTTCCTTGCACCACTGAGAAGACCTACCTCGCGGGCACTGCGCAGGAGTAATCGAGGTCGGTAACCTGCTCTAGCGTAGCGTGCTCGCCACAGGCAGGGCAGTTGGGGTCGCTACGTAGCTGCAGCTCGCGAAAGTTTGTCCCCAATGCATCGAAGAGCAGCAGCCGCCCAACGAGCGGGTCGCCGATGCCTAGCAGCAGCTTCAGTACCTCCAGCGCTTGCAGGGAGCCGACTATGCCGGGGAGCACTCCAAGTACTCCTGCCTCCGCGCACGAAGGGGCCAGGTCGGGCGGTGGAGGCTCGGGAAACAGGCAGCGGTAGCATGGCCCGGCCTGCGGCCGGAATACGGTCAGCTGCCCCTCGAAACGGAAGATGCTGCCATGCACCACGGGCTTGCGGTCGAGCAGGCTCGCATCGTTGAGCAGGTAGCGGGTGGGGAAGTTGTCGGCACCGTCGACGATGACGTCGTATCGGCCGATGATGGCCATCACATTATCAGCAACGAGCCGTTCGTTATGCTCCACCACGCGCACGTCCGGGTTGAGCGCCTCAATGGTCTGGCGTGCAGACGACGTCTTGGGTTGGCCGACGCGCGCAGTGGAATGGAGGATTTGACGCTGCAGGTTCGATTCTTCCACCACGTCTGAATCCACCAGGCCAATCGTACCGACCCCAGCTGCCGCAAGGTAGAGGGCGACGGGAGAGCCAAGGCCGCCGGCGCCTACGACCAGTGCGCTGCTCTCGAGCAGTCGGGCTTGACCGGCCTCTCCAATCTCGGGCAGCAGAAGATGCCGGCTGTACCTATTCCGCTGCGCGTCGTCGAGCGTGTGGGGCACTACGAACGGAAGGCCTGCCCGCTTCCACCCGTCGAAGCCCTGTGCCAGAGAAACCACGTTTTCGTAGCCGAGCGCCTGCAGCGACGCCGCGGCCAGCGCTGAACGCACTCCGGCGGCGCAGTACACCACCAAGGCCCGGTCTCTATCTGGGACTTCGTCCTCGATGTGCAGCTCGAGGTAGCCTCGCGGAATGTGCTTCGCCCCAGGCAACGCCCCTAGCCGGTACTCGTCCAGCTCGCGCACGTCGATGAGCACCGGGGCATTCGGCCCCTCTGTTGCTCTGAACACCTCAGTGGGGTCGGCCTCGCGAATCTGTTGCCTCACCTGGCACAGCATTTCTGTAAAGCTCTGTGCCATGGGCTGGCGTCCTCCTTGAGCGGTTGCTCATATCATATTGCCAACTGACGGAGTTGCCAAAGACATTGGCTACTCCTATCACGGTTGGGTCGAGCTATGCGGGGTTGCCGTGCGCGCTCTAATCCGGCGTGCAGGGGCTCTCGGCGATCAGTTCCGCCGCTACCCCATTGTAGACTGAAACCTCGATAGTCGCCCGCGGGTCTACGCTGTTGAGTCTTGGCAAGCGCCGGCTGCGCGCCGGCGTGTGTCGCGAAGAACGATGGCATCTTCGGCACGCCATAGCAAACCAATGCGCCTGCCAAGACCAAAGCACCACGTCGCTACCACCCGAAGGTGGGGCGCCTTACTGGCCTACGACCCACTGCAACGTGCCTATCATCGTGGAAGCATCAGTGAAGAAGGTTTGATTGCTCGCGCCTCCCATCTCCTGCACGATGTACACAGACATGCCGCTTGGGCTAGTCCCTCCCCACACCAAGTCCCCAGAACTGATTGCCGCGCCGCCTTGAGGCGTGAACGTGAAGCAGATCACCTCTGCAGACCCAGATACACCACCTATGGTGGCCTGCTGGACGTTGTTGCTGCACACCTTTGCATCGGCGTACTGCTGCTGCAAATTGGTGAGCACCGACTGCAGTACCGCTTGCGCGGTCTGGGCACTGGTCACCTGGCCGCCAAAAATGTCGACCAGGTTCGGCTCAGTGCTTGTTTCCTCGAGCTGAACTTCATTACCGGTCGACCCGGTCTTGCTGTTTGCTACTTGCCAGCCCGACGGGACCGTGAGCGAGAATGTGCTGGTGGTGAGCGGCTGACCATTCGGAGACGGAGGCGACGTAGGCTGGGGAGCCGGGCTTGGCGCAGCCTGGGTGGGCTCGGGTTGCGTTGGTACCGCTTCCGTCGGCCCGGGCTGCGTGGGCACCGCCTGCGTAGGTCCAGGTTGTGTAGGCACCGGCTGAGTCGGTACCGCCTGTGTCGGTCCGGCCTGCGTTGGCGCTGCTGTCGCCGTGCCCAGCGCCACATTGGGCTGCGGGTTCGATCCGTGGTTGCTCATGAGAATGGCGATTGCGGCTACTACGCCGAGCAAGCCGATGACCATGCCAAGAATCGTGGCCGACGGCAGTCGGTGTGGGGGCGGCGCGCCGTAATGCTGCGGTGCGTAACCGTAGGGCGGCGCACCATAGGGCGGTTGCGGCGCGGTGGGAGGGGCGGCGCTCTCCGGCGGCGTGGCGCCGGGCTGCGGCTGAGCACCGGTGAGCGGTGCTCCACAGCGCTGGCAAAAGGCTTGGCCTTCTTGGTACGGTGAGTTGCAACGCGGACATGCGAGTGGCATCTACTGTACCTCCAGTCCGGGAGTAGCCTCAGTGGCAGGTTGGGCCTGAGCGTTCGCGGTAGACCGCGGCGGCGAAACGGCCAGAGCCTTGCCACAACGTGGGCAGAATCTGGATGCGAAGATATGGTGATGGCAATTCGGACAGGTAGTCTGGCTGAAGCCCAGGTCAACACCTTCCTCGAGCAATGCCTCTTGCAGCATCACGCGAATCACGATGAGCAGGACTCCCACCACCACGGCTTGCCAGGCCAGGATGATAATCTGAGAGAACTGACGATCCGACAGCAGCTGGCTGCCCATGACAAAACCTACGTGGGCCGCGATCGCCAGGGCAATCACAGCTGCTTCAAGCACGCCAAACGTGCCGCGCCCAACTCGCCATAGCGCACCGGCAATCGCTCCGGTTGCACTGCCGTGCATCAAGGGCAGGAGCACTGAAAAGGTCACAAGTGGGTAGATCCAGTTGCCTGGGTCGGTGTGCGCCGGTAGGCTGGTCAGAACGGCGGAGAACCTCACAATCGTCTCAGCAAGGCTGAAACCAAGGCCGGCTGCAACGCCGAACACAATCCCATCCGCCTGTTCCGTAAAGGTGCCGCGCAGTCGCAGCACCAAGGCCGGCAGCGGCTTGATGACTTCCTGCACTACCGGCACGAGGAGTCCCAGCGTCAGCAGGGCCGTGGTGTCTGTCCCAAACACTGAGCTGAGGGAGACCTGGCTGGTGGTGTTCTTCACGATGACGGTGACTATCACGCCAAGCACGATCCCGGCACCGATGGTAAAGCCGAGCACCGCGGCAGGCTCATCGCGGTAGACCTGCGCCTCGTAGAGGTAAATGAGGTAGAGGATGGGGACCAGGAAAGCCGCGCAGAGGAGCGCGGCGGCGACAAGTCCCGCCACGTCGAGCAGAAAGACACAGGCCAAGCCGGCCAGGAGAGCCCACCTGAATTCGTGCACTTTCTGATGACCCAGATGCGGGAACAGCGTGGTCATGACTCCAGGGTGGAGTACGTGTTCGCCCGGGTGCGCGGCGAAGTGTGCGTAGCGTGAGGCTTCGGCCTCTTGCTTGCGGTCGCACCAGGTGCAGAACAGGCCGTCAGGAACGTCCTTGCTGCAGTTGATACACCTCATAGTTGCCCTTCCCTCAACCAAATGTGCTGATGAAGTTCGTCTACCGGGTGCCGGAATTGCTTGGATCCATGCCATCCAAGTCAGAACCTGCCACGCCGCACGCAGCTAACCTCACGCGCCGGCGGCACGGGCGTCAACCGCTACGCTTCATAGCCTCCCTCTCGCTCAGGCACAATGAGCACATCAGTATGTCTCACCTTCATTGTGCACGATTCACACTCGAAGCGGGGCCAGCAAACAATAGCAACATTCCTGCGCTTTTGCTGCGCACGTTGCCATGCAAATGCCGGCTCAGCACGGTGGCTGGTACTGGCTCTATCCTAAGCCAAGCGGAGCAAAATGGCCAGCGCCGCGACCTACGACTCTGGCTCGGCGTCAGGCTCACCGCTATCATCTTGCTGCCGTGCGCGAATAATCCGCACCAAGCGCATGAGCGCCACGTTCTCCGTTACTGCCCATGCTGAGAATAGGCATGCTGCCGCGAGGATTGGCACGATAATCAGCACGGCGCTCAGGAGTGTCAGCACGACCACCATGATTGCCGTGCCGAGCGGAGCGGACAGGGCCAGAAATACCGCGTTTCGCACCAAGTGCTGCCAGCTGAGGTCGCGTACCAACAGTGGCCAGGCATACGCACCCGCCATGCCCCATACCGCCGCTAGTACCAACATAATGAAGAGCGCAACAGTACCGGCGAGATTGTGCATATTCACGTAGAAGCGCAGGGCCAGGAAGATGATCCCACCACTCGCGGCCTGTGCCGCGAGCAGGATCCAGCTTCGCGTCGCATAGGTACGCATGCCCGTCACGTAGGCCGACATCCGCGTGAACTCGTTCTCGTCGCTCATCACGCGGGCGAAGTTGAATATTCCTGCGAAGGCAGGTCCGGCGAAGAGCACTACCACGACAGCCACCACGGCGATGCCGCTAATGGACTTGCCCAGGAAGCCCAGGCCCAACGCACCGCCCACCATGAGCCCAACCAGAACCTGGAGCACGACGGCGAAGTTCAGGATGATTAACGAGCCCAGGTGTTGGTAGTAGTCTCCAAACAGGCGGCCCGCAAAGCTCCGCTCCACCTCCTGGGCTTCGGTTGGCTCCAGCAGCGGAGCGCTCGACAAATCATCCCAAAACGATGGGTTACGATCGTTGTCCGCGTTGCGACCTGACCTGCTGTCCATCTTGCTTCACCCGTCGTTCTCGCGCGCCATACCAACTAGCGCCGCGTGCCAGCCAGGCGGCCCTGTACGTAGTCTACATCAGGCATGAGCGCACGCGCGATTCGAGGGTGCACGCCTACGGCTACCACCTCGCCGCGAAAGCGGGATCGCACCCCTGCAGCTCACCGGTGATGGCAGCATACAGGATCGCCTGGCCGGTTGGCAGGCGATTCGCCGCTTGGGCGAAAACGAGCGACTGCGGACCATCGATGACCTCGGCCGCCACCTCCTCACGGCGGTTCGCCGGCAGACAGTGCAGGAACACGGCGGCTGGTGCCGCGAGTGCCATGAGCGCCTCGTCCACCCGGTATGGCGAGAGCACCGCCGAGCGAGCCGGCCGCTCATGGTCGGAATTGCCCATCGAGACCCACAGGTCGGTGTACACCGCGTCGGCGCCCTGAACCGCCTCTTTCGGATCGTGGGTCAGTTTGAACCGGCAGCCGCTCCTCGCGGCCTGCTCCTGCGTCCACGCCGTGACCCACGGGTGCGGCTCATAGCTTGGCGGCGCCGCGACGGTCATGTCGATGCCCATGAGCGCGGCAGCCTCCATCAGACTATGGGTCACGTTGTTATTGCCGTCGCCCGAGTACGCCAGCCGCAGGCCACGAAGCGACCCAAAGTGGTCGCGCAGCGTCAGCAAGTCGGCAATGCTCTGCGTCGGATGGTGCCCATCGGTGAGCATGTTGATAATCGGAATTGTCGACGCCTCTGCGAACTGCTGCACGTCGGCATCGCGGAACGTGCGTATTGCAAACGCACGCGCGTAGGCGCTGACAACCTTCGCGGTGTCCGCGATGGGCTCGCCCTTGCCGAGTTGTAGCTCCGTGGGCCGTACCGTTACCGGATGACCGCCCAGCCGGCACACTGCCGTTTCCATCGAGATGCGTGTTCGCGTCGATGGCTTGTCGAAGTACAGCACCACCGTCTCGCCCTGCAACAGCCCATGGTGCAGCATCGGTTGGGACTTGTAGGTGGTCGAGAGGTCGAGCAGGCGTTCGATGTCTGACGTCGTGAGATCGGATGTGCGCAATAGGTGCTTCATACTACCCCAACACGGCACGTAGCCTGACTTGGGCCGCCTGATCACGCGGCCGCCAGGCTCACAGTGTAGCACATAAATATGCAGAATGTCGAATAGATATGAGGCACGCAGGCAGTCCTATTCGCGCGACAGTGCATCGATCTCGGCGAGCTCGTCCGTGCTGAATTCGAGGTTATTCAGCGCGTGCAGGCTGTCTTCGAGCTGGGCGACGCTGTGCGCGCCGACGAGCGCCGAGGTGACCCGCGTATCTCGCAACGTCCACGCCAACGCCATCTGCGCCAGGGACTGCCCGCGCTGCGCTGCCATGCGGTTCAGTTTGCGGATCTTTGTCAGCACCTCGTCGGTCAGTTGCTCCGGCTTGAGGAATCGGCCTTCGCTGGCGCGTGAGCCCGCCGGAATGCCGGAGAGGTACTTGTCCGTCAGCATGCCTTGGGCGAGCGGCGAATACACGATACAGCCGACTTGCTCGGCACCCAGGACGTCCAGGAGCTCGGGTTCAATCCACCGGTTGAATATCGAATAGGACGGCTGATGGATGAGCAGCGGGGTGCCGAGGCTCCGCAGGATCGCCGAGGCCTCACGCGTCTTGCTCGCCGCGTACGATGAGATCCCGGCGTATAGCGCCTTGCCCGACTTCACGGCGGTAGCGAGCGCTCCCATGGTTTCCTCGAGTGGGGTATCGGGGTCAAAGCGATGCGAGTAGAATATGTCAACATACTCCAGACCCATTCGCTTGAGCGATTGGTCAAGGCTTGCCAAAAGGTACTTCCGAGATCCCCATTCTCCGTACGGTCCCGGCCACATGTCGTAGCCGGCTTTGGTGGAGATAATCAGCTCATCGCGGTAGGGGGCCAGGTCGGAGGCCATGATGCGGCCGAAGTTCGACTCTGCCGAACCGTAGGGCGGGCCGTAGTTGTTGGCCAGATCAAAGTGAGTTACACCGAGATCGAAGGCGCGCCGGAGAAGAGCGCGCTGCTGTTCGAGTGGGCTGGCATCGCCGAAGTTGTGCCAAAGGCCGAGTGAGATCGCGGGCAAGCGCAGCCCGCTTCTCCCGCACCTGGGGTAGCGCATCGTGTCATACCGCGTTTGAGAACCATTCCAGGCCATGTAGTACCTCCCCGCATCAGCCAGAAGGCCGCTTGCTCATCACGTCAAACTATAGCAGACATCGGTTATGCTACCGTACGATGCCGAGCGCCGCGCTGGCCGGCAGCGGAATCGGCCGTGGAGTCCTGAAAGGTGAGTTGTAATGGCCATGAACTATGAGCCACCATCGGGTTCCCCGGTTCAGGATCCTGCCTCGGTGCCTGACGAGGTGCCGCTGCCGGACGATGACGCAATTGACACGTCGGCGAGACCTGGCAGGGGTCAGGATCATGGCTCCAGGCCCGCAGGCAAGGGCTCCGCTCCGGGCCGGAGGACGCGCAGACGCGGCGACTTTTCACGCGCGATGTCCCGGATACTCGAGGAACTGACTGCCGGTGCGCTACTCAGCCGCAAGGGGGCCGCGACCTTCTGCGCAATTGCGTCGGACGTATGCGGCACACAATCGGCGGGCATGTATCGCCTTGGCTTGCAGTCCGGCGCCGTGACCCGGCTCGACAAGGCAACCGACACGCTAGATCAACGAATCACTGGGGCGCTGCTCGAGAAGGCATACCGGCAAGAGGGCGCGACCAGCGGCCAGGGACTCCTGATCACGCGGGTCTGGCCATGGGAGCCGGCCGAGCAAGTGAAGAGTGCGGTGTTCATCGTAGTCCAGGCACCGCCGCAAATTGCGAAATTCAGCTTCACCCAGGTGGATCGGCGCAGGTTAACGACGCTGACGGCCTTTGTGGGCCTGCGAGAAGCCGCGCACGAGCAAGCCAAGGCCGAGCTGCTGCTGCGCCGGGGAACCCGTTCCATGGCGGCCACCGCACAGGTAGACCGGCGGCTGGCTGATATTGCCGACGCAATCTCGGAGGCGTCAGGCGCGGATCACGTGGCCATCTGGCTTAGCTCGCCGGCCAACCGGAACGTCTTTCGGCTGCGCGCCGTCAAGGGAGGACCAAAACCTGCTGATCTGGGCGAACAGCTCGCGGCGAGCCAGGTGGTGCAGCGTGACCTGCTC
>Ga0187876_1000644_pt1 | contig 34577 bp, 31 predicted proteins | sample June2016WEW_17_4_FD_133000 | JGI IMG/M metagenome (GOLD analysis project Ga0187876, IMG submission 133000) | Peatland microbial communities from SPRUCE experiment site at the Marcell Experimental Forest, Minnesota, USA - June2016WEW_17_40 | ecosystem: Environmental > Terrestrial > Soil >...
CATGCCGGCGACGCAGGCCGTGTAGTCGGTGTAGGCCGGGCCGCCAAAGTCCTGCTCGATGTCGAGATCCACGCCGTCGTAGCCGTACTGCTGTACCACGGCCATCACATTGCTGATGAAGGTGGCCCGATACGTGGTACTGCACGCGGCGTCCCAGTTGTCATCCTCCGCGCCGCCAATCGAGAAGAGGATCAGGCGATGCGCGGCATGCGCCGCCGCGACGGCGGCCTGCATGGAGGCCTGGGTCAGGCCATGGGTACTGAAGTCGAGGGTGCCGTTGCGGCTCGCGCTGTTGATCGCGGAGAACTGGATCAGGTCGGTAATCGCGTTCCACGGAATCGCACTGGGTGGGTAGCCGGGCTGCTGCCACCCAGTGTAGTAGCCGCTCGACCACCTCACCAGACCGGCAGCGGGCGGCGTTGTCGGAGTCCTGGTCGCGGTGCGGGTCGGCGGTACCGCTGTGCTGGTACGCGTGGCGGGCAGGGCGACGGCAGTATCGGTACTCCTCACCTGCGATGACGTGCTGCTTGGCGTCGCCGGCGTACCGGTGGGCGACATGGGACCGCCGGACCCCGAACCGGCCGGTGGTGCGGGGGTGCGAGTACTGGCGCTGGGCGCTGGCACAGCCGTCTCTGTGCTTTCCCCCAGCGCAGGGGTGCTGCCGTGCCCCACCGCCGAGCTGGTGGGCGACTCCCGACCGCCCGCGTCCGAATCGGCCGGCGCCATAGGGGGCCCGGCAGGCGTGCTGGCAGCACTCACCGGTGTGCCGGGAGGCGCGACTGCCGTGCCGGCCGGCACTGATCGTCCGGCCGCACGCGCCACCGCCGTGCGGGTCGCCGCTGCGCTCGTCGCTGCGTGCGCCGAAGGGGAAGTCCCCGGCACGCCGGAACGTCCGTTCGCGACGAGGCTCACGCCGGCAAGGTGAATCATCGCGAGCTGCCGCTTGAGCTCATTCCTGATCTGGATACTCAGCACAGGCTTGTTATGTGGATTGAGCGCCGTCAGCGGCACGGAAATGTGCTCGAACCCCGCCTTCGATCTACCGAGGTCATCCTTCTTCGTGAGGCGGTGGTCGCCGATTGCCTTGCCGGATGCGGTGGTCAGCAAAATGCCAAAGTCGCCCAGCGGCTGCTTGCCTGGCTGAAGGTAGAAGTCGATGCTCTTGTAGCCCTTGGTGGAGAGGGTGCCGGCGCGGTATTGGAAGATGAGCGCGCCCTGGCTCTCGAGCGTAATGCCGTAGGAGCAGGGCGCAGTCTGGTACAGCCGCGTATCACATGGCTTGCGCAGTCGGAAAGCAACGCTCGCATCCCTCCATGGCCGCTCCACCCGCCCATCGTACAAGACCATGCCGGCGGACTTCACCGGCGTACCGGCGGCTACGTGTTGGGCACTGACCGGGCCAAGCCCGGCGCTGAATGGCACCACCACCGCCAGGCATAGCATAGACCGAGACATCGCCGCGAGTCGTGTGACCGGTTTCCTCACGTTCCCCTCACTCCGCTAAACGGACCAGAACCAGGTAGAGGTCGCTCCACGCCCGAGCAACATTGTATCGTCAGTACGGCGTTTGCCACAAATGAGGCATCACCTAATTAGGGCACCTGCGTCCTTATGGGGGCTATTCTGCCCAATGGTGACGCGTGACCTGGTGCTTCTTCGGCGCCCGCGCAGGTCCTCGCAGACCTCGCTGTAGTACAGGGCGCCGCGGCGTGGCTCTGAGCATCTCCGCAAATGGGACCTACATCGCCGGCACTGCGCGCTTCGGTGCGACCGGTGAAGGTCGCCTTGGCGCTGGGGGGGCCGCACCGCGCCGGCACAGACTATCGGTGGACGTACCTATTCGAATCAGGGTGCGCCAATCGGCCTCGTCGCACCCAGCGACTCGTCCGTCGTTGGGTGGCTTGTCAGTATTTTCCCGCCGCTCGCAGCGCTGCCTCGATCGTCCGCAGCGGCAGGACCAGCGATAAGGGCGTATCCAGCACCGGCACCGCGCCATAGCTGGCATACCAGGCGGCCACCCTTGCATTCTTGGCGTCGATGAGCAGAGCGACGCCGCCCACCTCCGCCGAAACTACCAGGCAGCGCCGCCCTGCCGCGAGGAGCAGCTGCCCGCCAAGTCCCTGCCCTTGTACTCTGCGATCCACGGCAAGCCGCGCCAAACGGAAGGTCGGCACGTCGTAGCGTGCAAGTCCACGCCGTACGATTTCCGGTACCCGAGCATAGTCAATCGAGGCGGGGCTCAGACTATAGAAGCCAAGTATGGCACCGTCCTCGCTGTCATCAATCGCAAGGAAGGTTTTCGCGCCGCCCAACTCATGATTCCTGCGGGCATATCGGCGCAAGAATTCGTTGAGCGCTGCTTCGCCGCAGTCGAACGCTTCCCGATCGCATCGCTTGCTGATCGGCTCTTCGTGCCACGCCGTGACGATCATGACCGCTACGGCAACGCCTGTGCGGCAGCCAGCAGCCTCGCATTTGGTGGCGGCGGATTCTCGAGCAGGTCCAGAATCCGTAGACTGTCTTGCTCGGACAGATGCAGGTGCTCGGCTTCTTCGATGACGTCCCTGGCGGCACGCAAGGCGTGACGAAGGACAAAGTCGGTCAGGTCGGTATGCTGCAGGGTCACTGCCCTGAGCAGTATGGCTTTTTCCTCAGCTGGAATCCGCAGGGACATCCGGCTATTGTCTTCGACGGCTACGCGGGGCATGGCGGCATCCCTTCCTCGTTGTACGCATTCAAATAGTACAGCAATACCCGGTAGAAGTCAACGATTGTGTGCATTGATTACGTACAGACTTCTCGGTAGGCAACTACTATCAGTGGACCCGCCTGAGTCCCGTGACGGTAGACGGCTGGCCCTGGCGGCAGACCGTCGTGCTCGGGTGCTGGCCTGACCGGCTGCGTCCCCTGCCGGATTGTCTGGAGTGCGCCGCTCTATATGCCGATGGTAGTGGCAGCGGCGTCCAATGCCGTACAATCTAGAGCGCCCTACGTCCTGGTATATCGGGTGCGGCCGGATCGCGTTGAGGTGGTGCGGCTCCGGCATTCGAGCCAGAAGCAGCATAGAGCTGCCGGGTTCACCGGCGGCGGAGACAAGGCAAGGGATTAGGGGCTTGACAGCGCAGGACCAATCTGACAATATAGTTCGTGACGAACCATTAGTCACGAACTATTCCGACATGGAAGTTCGATCGATTGCCGAGGAGGTCGCGCGCTTGTACCCGGCCGTGCACCAGCGCTTCCACACGTCGCGGCAGACGCTGCCGGGCTCGGACGTCACCGCTCGCATGCTCATGGTGCTCCGCCACCTGGCCACCGCAGGTCCCCTGACGGTGGGCGAGCAGGCGCAGCACCTGAGCCTGAGCAAGGCTACCATGACCGAGCTGGTCAATCGGCTGGAAGCCAAAGGCCTGGTGGCACGCCTGCGCGACGACCGGGACCACCGGCGCGTCTTCGTCTGGCTCACCGAAGCCGGACGCCAGCGCGTGGCGGCCCACCCCGAGGTGCTCGAGAACGATCTACTGGTTCGCGCGGTGGCGCGCATGCGGCCCGACGACCGCACGCGCCTGGTAGAGGGCCTTCGTGCCCTGCTGGATGCCGGAAAGGAAGAAGGACGATGAGCACTGCCGTGACCTGCGTTAGCTGTGGCATGCCAATGGAGACCATTGAGGACCACGCCCCGCACCATCCGGATAGCGCCTGGTGCCGCCACTGCAGCACACCCGAGGGCGATCTCCAGGCATTCGACGAGCGCTTCGAGCGGATGATGCAGTGGACCATGCGCCGCGATGGCCTGGAGCGCCCGGCCGCCGAAGCCGCCACCCGCGCCTACATGCGCACCATGCCCGCCTGGCAGCACCACCCCGCCCTGCAGTTGTGACGGCACGCCCGCCTGGCAGCACCACCCCGCCCTGCAGTTGTGACGGCACGCCCGCCTGGCAGCACCATCCCGCCCTGCAGTTGTGACGGCACGCCCCGGCGATACCCTTACAAGGGTAGGTGTGCAGGCGATTTGTGGGCGCGCTCGGCGTTGAAACCCCGGAATTCATTCCGGGGAGACTCATGGCTGGCCTAGCGTGGACTTTAGTCCGCCCCGGCCGCCGCGCCCCCATGACTGCAGGACAGCACCTACCCTTGGAAGCCAGCGACACCGGGGCCGACGCTGCTGCTCGAGGCGAGACGCGGACCAACCGTGCTCAATCATACGTCGGTCTTGACGTACGTCAAGACCGACGTATGATCTCGCGCCGCCTCATGCACGACCAAGCGGCCCAACTCGCTCCCGACATAATGCAGCGGAGCACCATCCTTGGGATCCGTCATTACGTGGCGCGCCGGATGCAAGCAGCTGGCCTCACACCGCGCGTCCTCATGGCGCAGCTCGCCCCATGCTGCCTGCGAGTCGCCATCGCGCGGGCAGCCGGCGCTATCTCCTAACCCTTGCATCAGGCTTGGGCGGGCAACAATAACTTGAAGACACTGCCGCCACGGCCTGTCGATTCCAGCACGAGGTCCCCGCCCATGCCTCGCGCGAGCCCGCGGCTGACGAAGAAGCCGATCCCCATCGTGCTGCGACCGGCGCGGATCTCGCTCCCACGCAAACGGCCATACCGCGTGAAGAGGCGCGCGCGATCTTCGAGCGGCACCCCGCTACCCTCGTCGTGCACGGTGATGGCGGCCATGCTGCCTTCACGGATCCACTTGACGCGCACCGTGCTGCCTTCCGGCGAATACTTCGTGGCGTTGTCCAGTAGATTGACCAGTATCTGCAGCGCCCGTCCAGCATCTGCCACCACCGTCAAGTCTTGCGGGCCTCCGGCCGTGATGAGTTGTTCGAGGTAAACCGAATGCACTTCATCAATTGCTTGCTCGATCAATGGCGCGCACCTAACCGGCTCAAGGGCGACTGGGATGTCACCCGCGCCTATTCGACCAAAGATCATGAGATCGCTCACGAGTTGGCTCTGGCGCTGCGCGGCGTTGATAATGGCGATCACGTAGTGCTGACGATCATCGTCGCTCAGTCGAGGCCAGCGCTGCTGGAGCAATTGGGCGAACCCCAGGATTGCGGTAAGTGGCGCGCGCAATTCGTGGCTGGCAGTGGATATCAGGTCCTCAGTCGCTACCGCGCTGGTTGGCCGTGCTTCAACCATCGCGGCGCCTACCCCACGGCCGGGCGTGCTTCGGCAGCGCCTGGAACGCTCGGCTCGTCCTTAGCCCCGGCAGCCCCGGATAGGCGGCCGAGATCAACCAAACAGCCATGACCCTGGTAGTGGCCACCAGTACCGTGGCGCACCATTTCCTTCCAGACTGGATCGTCAACATCGCGTAGGACCCGTGCCCTGGTGCTAAGATAGGGGTCCTGTCGCTCTTCGAAGTCGGCTGCGGTTTTGCTCGAATGGCCCTTCGTCACCTGCTCTCTCGACTTTCTGGCGGATACATCATGCCGCCTGAATCAATAGTAATACACCCTCATATATCGAGCAAGTATGTATAATCATGATAATGGCGCTGTGCGGCACTGATTCGTCCCCACTAGCTGTCAAGGGCTGGTCTTGCCTAGTTGGTGGCGAACTGACCCCTGATATACCAACAATGCGAGTCGCTGCACGACTGGACCACGTCGCCCTTACAAATCCAATCTGCCGCGTGCTGAAGTATCTACAGCAGCCCCGGCGCCAGACAGTTTGTAGTCGATCTGATTCGTTTGTGGCGAGCTCGCGCTGGGCCTCGCAGCCAAGGGCGCGCTTGCCCTGGCCAGAACTTGAGCCCATAGCTCCACTTTCAAACTACGAGGGCTTACCCAATCACGCAGCGGCATGATTTCATGATTGTGCCCTTGCCCTTCAGGGCCACGCGTGATAGCCTTTCGCAAGGATGAACAATTGCAGTTGATATCGGCGGTCCCGCGTGGTAGCGTGATGCCTGAGGAGCCACCATAGTGCCAAAGCGCGGATTTAGCTTGCCCGCGCAGACTAGAGACGATCTGCGCAGGCTAATTGATCTTGCCGGGACCACCCAGGCAGAGTTGGCCAAAAGTACTGCTGGCGAGATATCTCAGGCATGGATCTCGAACCTCCTCACCGGCGAAAACGTGCGAGATCTCGCCAAGGTACAGCGGTTCGCCGATACCCTCTCCGTCTTGGTGCGAGCCCGGCAGCGGGACGGACATCTGAACCCAACTCAGGAGAGAGATGCGAGCCGCGTGATAGCGCGCTTGCTAATGGATAGCGGCCTTCGTCGGTCGCGCGTGGTCGCCGAGATGCTGGCGCCCGAGCCGACATTCCTGGACTCGACGCTTCAATCCGACTATCTAGGCTCAGCCGGTCGCCCCGATGCCGAACCCTCTCGCGTGACTTGCTTGGCCTGGAGTCCCAACAGACTTTGGAGTCGTGCCGAGAAGAAGTACACCGAATATCTCGCGATTGGCGGAGAACCCGGGCACATTCTCCGCCTCAGCGTTGACAGCCCTGGCCTTAGTCGGGAGGCGCCTGTCGTTGTGGGTAGGCCCACCGTCCACCCAAACGCACACGAAGGGGCAACCGAGTCTTTGGCCTGGTCGCCCGACGGGGACTACCTGATCAGTGGTGGGAGAGATGAGCACCTCAAGATGTGGATCGGTCCCAATTCCCAGGATGAGGACATACGCCAGACGAAAGACAAGTTCGATGATACCGTGGGCTGTTACCTCCTCCCAGGCTCAGCCGCCCTTCTGCGCATCCAGGATGCGGGCGAAAGTCTGTGTCTGTCCCAGTCCGGCTACGTTATCAGCTTCAAATCTCTTGCCGACGGTGACCCTCTGAGCAACCCTACTCGTACGGGAGTCTTTCTCTCTGCGGCTGCAAATCGTGAAGGAACATTGGTTTATCTTGGGCACCCGAATGGGCGGATCAGCGCGATCGATCTGCGATTGGCCGGCGCAAGACCCGTAGTTCGCCCCTTATGCTATCCGCCGCCGAACTCAGGCGACGTTTCTAGCCTCGCCTTGTCGCTTGACGGCGCACTGCTCTACGCCGGCTATCTCGACGGCATCGTCCGGGTCTGGAACGCCGATCCCGATAGCGAGGAGTACGGGATGCGCGTAGCTCAGACTGATGAGGCGCACGACGGGCGAGTGACAGCGCTCTCCATTGCGTGCACAGGCAATATCCTTGCCAGCGGTGGCGACAATGGGTCGGTCAAGCTGTGGCAGATCGATCTGCACGAAGGTGGCCTGCCGATCGCAGGCCGGCCTATGGATGAGTTGTACGGGCATGACCATGTCACCTCGCTGGCCTTCTCGCGCACCGGTGAATACCTCGCGTGCGGCGTGGCACAGGGCCGTCAGGCCAGGGTGGTTCTATGGTGGGTCTGGCCCGCCACGCCGTTCTATGCGATACGGCGCCAGCAGTGGCTCGATTATGCCCGGCAACCTCTGGCGATAGTTGAGTATCCGGCCAATGTCACGGGCGAGCAGCAGATCCCAGATTCGATGATGAGCGACAGTTTTTCGCGGCGCACAGCTTGAGCCCATGGTGTTGAAGATGGGCTGCGAAGGAGGAAGATATGAGTGCAACAGAATCCCCCTATGATGCCAGGGCCAATTTCACACAATGGAAGAGGAATCGCGGCCTCCCGGAAGCCTTTCCGCGGCTGGAACCTATTGACCCCACCGATCTTCCACACCGCTTCTTTATCGCTGATGACGAAACGCTTGCGAACATCGAGGGTAGGATCGGACGGCCCCAGCTGGCCGTGACGGTCAGTCCCGGACATGGCTGCACCGCCCTGCACGACTACGTGTTCAATCTGGTTGACCGGCAGGCCGAACCACGCCGGATCATACCGGTCAGGATCGACGTGAGCGCGTTCTTCGGGCCGGAGCCCGAAATTGGTGCATCGCTGGATCTGGACGGCCAGATTCGGCGTGGGGCGCTGTTCAACCTTGTACGGCCTAAGCGCCGCTGGCATCAGGTCGCGCTGAAGGGAGATTATTACCGCTTGATCGGCTTCGTTGATAAGCAGGAGCTCGACGACTACAAGTACCTTATCGAAGTCACGATCCGGCGTTGCGCGGCCGAGCCGGAAGCCTGGAATGAGGTCGTGTCGCTCGCTCCGGCTTTCGGCGCGGATCTCGGCGAGCTCCTGGCAGCCATACGCGATGACCTGACTGTCAAGCCTACCATCTTCATCGACATCCCTTCACGGGCCAGGCCGGACCAGGTTGCGGCGTTGAGCACGCATCTGAAGGATTTCTTTGAGGGTGCGCACCTTGGCAGCCGACGCGGGGGTCCCTCCAGTATATTCGATGTGCTGAACGTGGTCATGTTCATGGGCAAGTCTGCCCTCAGCCAGATTCGGCAGGACGTGCCCTCGCTTATAGATATCGTGGATGTCCCGCCCTACACCTGGGGTCAGGTGTGCAGCATTCTTGAACGCCACTACGCCGCCGAATCCGGAGCCCAGGCACCGCGTCCAGTGTTTAGCTTGGTCGATCAGCACTTCGTGGAGAAGGTTTACAGTGCGCGCAAGCCTCTGGAGAGAATAGTGTGCGAGCTGGAGCTCGAGATTCTGAACGCCTTGGACTGCGATCCTCGTGCAGTCCCATTCAGCATCGAAGTGAAGTAACCACTATGCCAACTGCTGCAATTACGAAGATCGATATGTTATCCAGGGGCAGCTTGGTGTTCGCCAATGGTCCCGAAATGTGGGCGCCCACCGTCTTCGGCAACAGAGACAAGTCCAGATCGGCCCTGCTCAAGGCGCTCAGCGACCCGAAGCCTGGCACCGTTGTCGAGATAGTGGACCACATAGGCACCGGCAAGAGCTTTCTGGTCGATACGTTCTACACGGAGTTCGAGCAGCACCGTCGAGGCGGCGGGCGCGAGGGCGTGCCGAAGTTCGTAGTGACGCCGCGTAATGCCAAGGGCGGGTTGGAGGCTCTGCGCAAGATGTCCGGCTATGAGTTCATCGTCTTCGACGAGGTGGACAGCAAGACGGCTCCCGGTGTGACCCGCAATACCATGGGCTTGCGAGATACGCTGAGACTGGCGAACGACGTGCTCGGAAGCCCGTTTACCTCGTTGATCGTGGTCGGTGACTGGGCACTGGACAATGCTCAACTGTGGGAGCGCCTGCCCAATTGTCAAACCCGCACGCGGATGCCCATGGAGCCCCTAGATGAAGAGTTTTTCTTGCTCGCCATGGCCCTCCGCCTGAAACGTTACATGCCGCAGGTCGCTTCGGCAGCTGACCCGAATGAGCTACGAGAGGTAGCAAGACAATTGTTCGAGGCCGAACTGCTGGAGTGCCTTCTCCCTCACACTGATACCCCGGTGGCCACCTTCCGCTCCGTGCTCTGGATCGCCGGGAAGCTCGCGGGCGAGCTGGAATCCAGCACGGCGCCCTGTGTGATCGCGGGCGATCATGCCCGATCATGGTTTCGCCTGGAGCCGATCTGGTTCGACTCGGATGGGCAAGAGGAGTTTGCCCGCGGACTCTTCCGGCTCGTGCGCGATCGCCGGTCGCCCTCCGCTCCATTCAAGAGCTTGAGCCTGGAGGAGCTGCGAGATGCCTGCCCTGTGAAAGGCATCGGCGATAATCAGACGTACCTGTCTAACATCATCATCCCTATGATCAATGCAAACCTGCTGATGTACACAGGTATTCCCTATGCCGGAGGGGAACATTACGCCCACCGGTTCGCTGGGCCGTACTTGCCAACACCGCTATCGTTCCTGCACGCAGTGTTCGACGGGATACCAGTATGAGCGCGCACGAGGTTCCAGGCGACGACGTACAAGCTTGCCTGGAGGAGCCAGCGTCTCGTCGGCAGGCCGGACGCGCTAGGCAGGTGTTATGCAGCTGGCTAGGGCATACTGCGGCAAGTACCAGGGCAAGATCAACATACGCGGTGCCTGGTCGTAGCGCTAACGTACGCCTCGCGTTTCCTCGGCAGCGTGCCGCCGCCCACGCCGTCGATGGGCTCACCTTGCGTTGCCCTCGGTCCGCTGATCGCTTGAGCCAGCTGCAAGAAGCCCGCTGAGACCCGTTATTGACTGCGGAAAGCACCCCGTCTATACTCTTGCCTGGTACCGTTTCTTCGCCTCACCTAGCGCAGTGAGAGTGCGTCTTACGTCCGACAGCTGTGCGTATGAGCTCGCGTGAAGGGCCTGTTCCATGGCGCATTTCAGCAACGCCGAACGTCGGTTGCTTAAGGCCATTCCTGCGCGCGATGATCTAAGGACCAGCTTGGCGATGCTGAGGGAGGCAGTAGAAGCTATATGGGCGCCGGACGCGCCCCGGATCATCCGCGACTACACCGACCACGGCATCGACCATTGCGTGCGCGTAGCTGTCCACGCGCTCAACCTCCTCGGGGCCAACGCTCGCGCACCACTCTCCCGTAACGAGGCATACGTCCTGCTAGCAGGTATTTACTTGCACGATATTGGTATGCAGTGCGACGTTGTCCGCCACCCTAAGATCAGAGAGAGGGCGGAAGCCTATGGAGCGCAATTCGGAATTGACTTCGGCGCCCAGTGGGCCTCAGACTACTCCCTTGCGGAGCAGTCGGCCATTCGAAGGAACCACAGTTACCTCAGCGCTGCCTGGATCGATTCTGCACAGAATGGCAATGGAGGCATCCTTGGCCCCGCCAGCTCAACGATTCCGCGCGCCCTAGTCGACGATCTGATCGATGTGTGTAAGCACCACACAGCTGTGCCGATTGAGAACTGCCCGGAGGGGTTTCAGTGGGACCCAAAGGCCCGAAAGCGCCTGGTGGCAGCTCTGCTGCGCCTTGCGGACGAGCTGGACATTGACGCCAATCGCGTCGAGATAGCCGTGGTGCAAGAATTCAACCTCGATCCAGCCAATGCGGTCTATTGGTGGCTGCACAACCGGACCACCATCGTTTTCCCAACGCCATATTCGGCCACCGTTCAGGTGAGACTGGAGCCAGGGGACTTCGTTGCATACGGAGATGTTGTTCAGTCCGCGTATATCGACAGGTTCCGAGCGAAGAACGAAGGCGTACTCGACGTGCTAGGCGCGAACTTCATTCCGATCCGAATAACATCGGACTCAAGAGTCCGGGAAGCCAGCCGGGAGTCACCTTTCCCGCCTGAGATCTGCTGGGCGCTCGATGAACTTGCCAGGCAGCCGCAGACAAATCGGCTCGCGCAATGGGGCGCCGGATCGGGCAGTGCGGCGATCAGTTCCAGAAGCGGATGGCCTTCAGATCGTGCCGCGCATTCGGGGTCAGTACAATCTGCGCCGCCTGCGCCAGCTCAGCACGATGACGTGAGCGCCACGATCGAGGGCCAACCCTGCCATAACGCGAGTGCGAACTACGCCCGGTGGAAGGCTAGCCACGGCCTTCCGGCTTCGTTTCCAAGGTTGAATCGCATCAGCTCAATGGACCTTGCTCAGCGCTTCTATGTGGCTGACGAAGAGCGGATTGCCGATATCGATGCACGAATAGGACGGCGGCAGGTGGTCGTGACCGTTGGCCCCGGCCACGGCTGCACCGCCTTGCATGACTACGTGTTCAACCTCGTCGACCGCCACGCCGAGCCGCGTCGGATCATTCCGGTTAAGATTGACGTGAGCGCATTCCTCAGGCCGGAGGTCGAGCCAGCGAAGTCGCTGGACCTGGATGGCCAGATCCGGCGCGGCGTGTTGTTCGACCTCATACGGCCAAAGCGTCGCTGGCACCAAGTCGCGCTAAAGGGGCATTACCACCGCCTCATCGGCTTCGTTGATAAACAGTATCTTGACGACCATAAGTACCTCATCGAAGTCACGCTCCGGCGTTGCACAGCTGAGCCGGAAGCCTGGAATGAGATCGTGTCGCTTGCTCCGGCTTTCGGCGCGGATCTCAGCGAGTTGCTGGCGACCATACATAGGGACCTGACTGTTAAGCCAGCCATCTTTATCGATATCCCATCGCAGACTTTGTCTCATCAGGTCGATGCGCTGAGCATGCTGCTGAAGGGTTTCTTCGAAGGGGATCACGGACACAATAGAACCGGCAGAGTTGCCGACATCTTCGAGGACTTGAGCGTAGTGATGTTCATGGGAAAGCCGTCACTCAGCCAAATGCAGCAGTATGTCCCGTCCCTTACCGACGTTGTTGACTTCCCGCCGTACACCTGGAGCGAAGTTTGTTGCATCCTTGACCATCACTACCATGCAGAGTCTGGAGACCTTGCCTCGCATCCTGTTTTCGGCTTGGTAGATCAGCGGTTCGTCGAGAAGGTCTACAATCCGAGAAAGTCACTCGACAGCATGATGGTTGACCTGGAATCTGAGATATTGGCAGTTCTGGACTGCGATCCCGATGCTATTCCATTCATGATAGAAATGAAACGCATGCCGTGAGTGGCAACGTGGTTTCCAAACTTGACATGCTATCGAAGGGACACCTGGTGTTCGCCAATGGCCCCGAGATATGGACACCTTCCATATTCGGCAACAGGCATAGGTCCCGATCGGCGCTTGTCAACGCGCTCAGCGACGCGCAGGCAGGCACCGTCGTTGAGATAGTAGACCAAATTGGCTCGGGGAAGAGCTTCCTGGTCGATACGTTCTACTCTGAGCTTGAGATGTTGTGGAGGGCTCGCGGGCGTTCCAACGTTCCGAAGCTTGTGGTGACCCCGCACAATGTCAAAGGTGGGCGCGCGGCACTGCAGGCGATGCCGGGTTACGAGTTCATCGTCTTCGATGAGATGGACAGCAAGAACATGCCTGGGCAAGCGCCGTACACTCTGGGTTTGCTCAACACCATGGGACTGGCGAATACCTTACTCGGCAGCACCTTCAACGCCTTGATCCTCGTGGGCGACCGGGCACTGGACAACGCTCGACTGTGGGCTTGCCTGCCCAATTGCAAGATCCGCATTCGGATCGACATGGAGCCCCTGGATGAAGCGTTTTTCTTGCTCGCCATGGCTCTCCGCCTGAAACGATACCTGCCGCAGATCGCTTCGGCAGCCGACCCGTATGAGCTGCGAGAGGTAGCCAGAGGATTATTCGATGTCGAGTTGCTGGAGTGCCTTCTCCCTCAAACGGAAATCAGCGTAGCCACGTTCCGCACCGTTCTATGGCTTGCTGGGAGGCTCGCGGGTGAGTTGGAGTCCAGCGCCGCGCCTTGCATCATTTCAGGCGATCAGGTCCGGTCCTGGTTTCACCAGGAGCCGGCATGGTTCGACTCGGACGAGCAAGAGGAGTTTGCTCGCCAGCTATTCCGGGTCATTCGCGATCGCCGGACCCCCAGCACTGCGTTCGGGAGTATGAGTCTGGAGGATCTGCGAGATGCCTGTTCGGTCGCCGGTTTCGGCGATAACCAGGAGTTTCTCGAAGAGATCGTCATTCCCTTGATCAACGCCAATCTGCTGATGGCTATGGGCATCCCTTATGAAGACGGTGATACATATCTCGACAGATTCTCCGGGCCCTACCTGCCCACACCGCTGGCGTTCCTGCATGCCGCCTTTGACGAGAATGTAGCATGAGTATTCATGACACGCTGGCCCAAGATGCCGATCTCCTGGCACTGGCCGGCGCCATGCGGTCAACCCGCCTGGCAGACGCCGCGTTCAAGCTGTGGTTCCTGCGTAACGTGCTCGCGAAGATGGAGCCGGGTGCCGAATTGGACCTTGCGGAGTTGCTCATCGCGGCGGAGGACTTCGAGTTTCCCTACTCCAGCGATGAAGTCGCTGCGCTGGTGCGAGACTGCGGCATGCTGGAGCCTCTGGGTAGGGACCGTTTCCGCGTGCGCGATGCCCTCCACCTAGGCAATCTCTTCCAGGTCCCGCGGAGCATCCTACCGCGCGCCGTATCGCTCCGCGAGAACGCCCATCTGCGGCCCGCTCAACCAGTGCAAGCTCGCTCTGCTAATGAATCACCGTCGCTGAAAGATTGCGCTGGCGCCTCCCGGCGCGCTTCGCAGTGGGGAATCGAGGTGGTCGAGAAGGCGCTGCTGGCGCAAGGCGGCGGCCTGTGCGGGGTACCGCCGTTCTGGAACTGCATCAAAGAAGAGCACTCTCCCTTCGTCCAGGTCGGCGGGTCCATGACCACGGTCGAGACGTTGCTCTTGCTCGTCGACCAGGCGCGCTTCGGCATGAAACTGCTCCTCGGCGCCGAGCAGGCGCGCGCGGACGCAATTGTGCGGCTCGGCGACCTTCTCATGAGCTTGCAAGACCGGGAGGACCGTTGGACCAGCGGCGCCCTGATCATGGCCGGCGAGGATGACGACTTCGTCGACTCATTCAACCCGATCACCGACGCAGGGCGAGGAGCCTGTCCCACCGTCGATGCGACGGCCACGCTGCTGCGTGCGTTGTGTTTGCTCCACCGGCCAGAGCTGGCAAGCGCACTCGCACACCATGCCGCAAGTGAGGCGCCTCAACCGGCCGCAGCCGCCGTCGCTGCCATGACACCGCAGTGTCAGGCTACGCCGCGGTTGGAGGACTGGCCGGATCGCCTCGCCGTCGCGATCCGCCAGGCAGCCGGCTTCGTCCTTCGCATGCGCAGCGATGCGGGCGGCTGGGGCATCCTGCGCTACCCGGATGACCGGCCGCCCACGCCGGTGCGCGAGCCGTCGTGCAAGATGGCCATCGAAGGGCTGGCCGCCGCGTGCGCTTCAGGCCTGCTGGATGAAGCAGCGCAAGTGCCGATCCTTCGCGCCGTCGAGGACTACCTGCAGATGGTGCGCGGCGCCGCCCACCCAGATGACCACTCGTTGTTCTGGCAGCCGTTCTTCTCCCCTGATCCCATCCGCGACGCCGCCAGCCTGGGCAGCACCATGTGGGTGTGCCACAGCCTGCTCGCCATAGCGCGCACCTGGCCGGAGCTCAGGAGCGAGGCGCAGGATCTCCTCGGCAAGGGCGTTGCCTACTTGTGCGAGCATTGGACTCCCAACGCGGAATCGTTCATCAGCGTCGCCGTCAGGGTCCCCACCTGGGTCGGCTGGTCCAGCAATGAGCGGTTCTCCTGGGAGCTTCCCACCGACCCATTCGTCGCCACGTTGCTGCTCGACTACCACCGCCACCTTGGCAGCGAGCCGAAACCAGACGAATGGCGCCGTATCAACCAGGCTGTGGTTGGCGCTCTCGCCCTGGAGACGCATGGGCACTGGAACGACTTCCTGCTGAAGAAGAACCGGGGACTGGACAAGGCCATGCCCGGCAACACCCTGCACTACTGCCAGCTGCTCTGGTCGTACCTGTCGTACGTGCACGATCGCCTGGGTGTCCTATTTGTATAGCCGCGTGCGTTTCCTTGGGCGGGAGGAGGACATATCCACCATGGAAGCGATTGAACTCACCTGGGGCGACAAGATCCTTTTGGCGCGCTTGGACAAGGCTCGCCAGGAGAGCCTGGAGAAGGGCCGCGAGGAGGGTCTGGAAAAGGGCCTTGAGGAAGGCCTGGAACGGGGCTTGGAGAAGGGCCGCGAAGGGCAGCGCTCTATGCTGCGGCAGGTGCTGCGGCGACGCTTCGGCGCGATTCCCGAGCCGCTGGAGGCCCGCATCGCCGCCGCCGGGGAATCGGAACTGGCTGCGCTGCTGGATCAGGCGCTTGCCGCGAATGGCGTAGACGATCTGCTGGCGCAGTAGACCCCTTTAGCCCCATTGAGGCCGATGAGCGTCAATTAGGCCCCACAATACGGATGTCTTCCTTGACAACCCCACAATCCGTGCTACGCTACATACTAGGACGTTAGACCTAGCATGTGTCGACGTGCGCAGTCGCTACCCGCCCGTCGCCGCGCCTGCCTGCACCGATCCACGTGCATCGTCTCGCCGTCTGGCGTACTGCCTCGATCTCCCACGAGGGACCGGCGTCCGCGCCGCGGCATCCACTCGACAACGTGTCGACGGAACCCACCTGCTCGTTGGCCTGATCGCCCCACGGAGGCAGAACCCCACACGCGGCATCTGTGACATCTGCCGCATCTGATCCATCTGCGTTTCTGGGAGGCCGTCACCACTCACTCGTTCGCACCGGAGAAATGTGCCGCATGCACCACCACTCATCCCCAATTACGATTCAAACCCAGACGATCGCGCCATGCAAACCCACCCGCCGCGTCACCCACCGCGGGATTGCCATGCAAACCCCAGCGCACGCACGACCGCCGTCCACCGATCGATTCTGCGGAACGAACCTACGCCCGCCTCTGGCCGCGCATCCATTCCCGCGAAACGAATCCGCGCCTGCCATTCAACCGTGCACTCGATCTGCCAAAACAAACCCAACGCCCAGCGGAGACGCAGCATTCGCACACCAAACGAGCCCAGCGGCTATCGACACCACAGCATCGGCGGACCAAACAAACCCAGCGCTCAGCATCGCTACACCATCCGTGCACCGAACGAACCCAGCGCCCGGTATCGCCACACCATCCGTGCGCCAAACAAACCCAGCGGCGGCCTCGCACCGGCCATATTCTGCCAAACGAACAGCCATGGCCGTGCCGGCCAGAGAGAGGCATGAAAATGGCCTGCGCCCTACAGGATATTTCCCGGTGTTTTCAGAGGAACTGGTGCGCGCGCCCTCATCGGCGCAGCGCCGATTCGGCGCTCCGCTCGTTGAACTCGGGCGGCCTTTGATGCTAACCTCCACTCGACCGGGTACCTTGTACGGCAGCCGAGGGTACGCCGCGGCACCCGTTTCCTGGTCGCGCGCTCCCGGAGAAACCTCATGAGTTCGATGCACCTGGATGTCGAGAACCTCTCGCACCCCGACCGGGCGCTCTTGGCGCTGCTGGGTTCCGTGCACGCGCCCTCCATGCTGGCAGCCGTGTTCAGGCTGGCCGCGCTGCGCTGGCTGCTGCACCGCTACCAGCCTGGCATGTTCGTCACGCGCGACGACCTGATCTTCTGGGCCGAGGACCTGGGATTCGCCTTCTCGGATGCCGAGATCGTTGCCCACTTCGAGTCGATGGGCTTGCTTGCCCCTGTTGACACGGATACCTACCGGCTTCGCGATGCGATCGCGCTTGGCGCTCTGCTCGCCCTGCCCGCCGGGTCCGATGCCTCCTGCTCCGTTGATCAGCTACGCTCGTTGCTGTCTCGGCTGGACCCGGCGGCAGCCCGGCCGGCAGCGGCGCGGCCACTCGTGGAGCGCTGCGTGGCGGCGATCCGCGCCTCGCGCCACTGGGCCGGCGAGCTGACCACGCAGTACCTTGCAGGCGGCATGGCCGCCATGCCGGTCTTCTGGCATTGCTACGAGGATGGCCACAGGGCCATGGCCCCTATCCCCTCCTCGTTGGCCACCATCGACACCGCATTCCTGCTGTTGGAGCCGGTCAGATACGGCTTCGCCGTGCTTCCAGACCCGCCTCAACCGGCCACAGCCGGCGTCGCCCCTGCCCTCCGGCCGCAGCCGGAGGCCTCGGCACCGGCCGCCGTCCCTGCCCTCCGGCCGCAGCCGGAGGCCGTCGTCACCCGGCCGCAGCCGTCGTCCGCTGCCATGACACCGCAGTGTCAGGCTACGCCGCCGCAGTGTCAGGCTACGCCACCGCTGGAGGCCTCCTTGCTGGCCAAGATCCGTGCATTCCAGCTCGCCAATCCCGGCTGGGATGCGGGGGCGTTCTTCGTTGCCGACGACGACGACTATCCCGGGGCGGAGAAGCCCACGGTGGAGACCACCGCGAACGCGCTGTCCCTCCTTTGCCTCTACAACCGCTGGTGTGCGGACACCGGGGCGCAGGCCGAGCAGATCCCAGGCGCAATCGAAGCGGCCGCCCGATTCCTTGTCCGCGTGCAGCTCCCTACCGGTGGATGGGGTATCTACCGCTATGAAGACGATCGGCCGCCGGTCCCCGCGCGGGCGCATCCCTCAATGCGGGCTATCGAGGCGCTCTCGCTGGTCCTTTCCCTCGCTCCCGCTCCCGGTCTGGCGGTGGCCGTGCGCGACAGCGCCGCTCGGTTCGTACGGTTTGCCCGGGCAGAGGCACGCCAGGCGGATGCGGCGCTGTTCTGGACCACCGACTTCGGTACACCGGACGAAAGTGCCAGCGTTGCCGCGGCGTACCTGCATGAGACCGCGCTCATGCTGCAGGCACTCGTGGCCTTGCGCCCATTCCTACCCGTCGATGACCTTGCGCAGGCTGCGCAGGCGTTCATCGCAAGCCGCTGGACTCCGGATCCGACCGCCGTCGCCCGTCTGGCTTTCCGCGTGCCCGGCGCACACGCGTTGGCACCCGGTTTCACCGAGTGGGAACCGCCGCGCGATATCCTCATCGCCACCGCCCTCCTGGAGCACGCGCTCGCCACAGCAAATCGCCTGGAGGATCCGCTGTCCTCCCGCATTACTGCTACCATTGACGTGGCGCTTGCCGGGCAGAAGCATGGTCACTGGCACGATCCACTGCTCGATCCGCCCAAGGCCTTTCCCTCGAATACGCGCTGGTTCGCCAGGGCCATTCTCGCCTACCTGGCATACCAGCGCTGGTACATCGCAAGCGTGTGTAGTGAGGCGCCATATGCAGTCCAGGGCTAGTGACAACCTCCGGCGATGGAACGCCATGCTTGGCCTGCCCGACGACTTCCCTCGCCTGGAGCCGCTATCCTGGGAGGAAGCCGGCGTCCGCGCCTACGTGCGCGAGGATCTGCTGGTCGGCCTGGCGGAGACGGCGAACGCGCCCGGCGTCCACTGCCTGCTCACGGGCCAGGGCCAGGGAGCCACGACACTCAGCCATCTGCTGCTCGCCCGGCTGCTTGCCGGCCGAAACCGCAGGCTCCTCCCGATCTTGCTGAGCGCCACTGCCGATTCTACTGCCGATCTCGCGGCGATCGTCAGGCGCACCTTCGTCACGACGATCGGGGAACGGCGATGGGACGACGTGCTTTCTCCGCGCGAGTACTACGACCTCCGGGAGATGCTCGGGTCGAGTCACGACTCTGGCGATCAGGATGCTCGTACAGCCGAGTCCGGCGCAGGCATCCCGGCCCGCGTGCGCGCCGAAACCTTGTCGGGGCCGCTGCCGGCATTCTTGGCCTGGATCCGGCGGCTCGGCTTGAGCACCGTGCTGCTGGCCGACCTCTCGGGGCTGGAGGACGAGGACGACGCGCTGCGTGCCATTGGCCGCCTGAAGGATCTAGCCGCGCCGCTGCACGAGGCCCAGGGGTTCGATACCGAGATCCTGTTCCTGGCGCCCACGACCTACGATCTGCTCGACTATGTGTGGCCTCGCGGCTACCAGACGTCCGCCTTTGCCCCCTACACCCCCGAGGAAGTGCTGTCCATCCTGTGGCAGCATCATCGGCGGCTGGATCTCGAGGAACCCGACCACAATCCTCTGCGTGCGATCGTCCCTGCGTCCCTCGTGCGCGCGGGGTGGCGTGCCGATCTGTCCATTGAGGCGGTCGTGGTCGCCCTGAGAGATCGCCTGCTGCGGTTGTTCGACTGTGATTGGCGGGATGTGTTCGCCAGGCTTGCCGGCGAGGAGGCGCGAGATGCCAATCACGAATCTTGAGGTGCTCGAGCTGCGCGGCGCCCTCTTCTCTGAGGGCTATCAGGTCCCTGCTGTTTTTGCCAATCGAACTGCCGAGCGCGAGGAGCTGCTGGCACTGATCGAGGGAGCCGGCGACCGCCGCGCGGTGATCGTTGCGGACTCGCTTGGCGCGGGGAAGTCGTTCCTTATCCAAATGGTCGCAGGCGACCTTGGACATACTTCCGCCGGGTCATGGCCCACGGTGCGCAACCTCGCAAACCTCGCGGCTACAGACGCCGCCTTCAGTGTCGTCGAGGATTTCGACATCAAAATGCCCTATGCGGATCTCACCGGGGTACTCGACACGATCGCCCGGCTCTGGCAGAATCTCCCCCCCACGGTTCTCTTGGTGGGCGACCACACGCTGAGGAATCCGGATCTGCTCCGGCACCTACCCGGCGAGATCGCCACGGTCCGCATGAAGCCGCTCGATACCGAGTTCTTCCTGCACGCCGTCGGCCTACGGGTGGAACGGTTCACCGGCCACAAAGGCGAGATAGAGCTGTTCGACCCGGAGTTCCTCGCGTATCTGTTGCCCAACACTTCGCCACCCGTCGCCACGTTCCGAGAGACATTCAGCATCCTCTGGCGCATGGCAGCCCACCTGCCGCTCAACAGAGCGCCATGCCGCTTCTCTGGTGGAGAGTTCGCACACCTCCATCCATTTTCCGGCATTCCACCGGAATCGCCGGCCGATCGCCTGGCAAAATGGCTCCTCGACTACATTCGCCGGGTGTACAAGCCTGGCGTGCCGCTGGCGGCCCTCGAGACATCCATGCTGCTCGAGGCCGCCGGCCTGGACATGGCTCCCGAGTCGTTCGAAGCCGCCGTGCTCAAGCCCCTGGTGTCCGCGCGCGTGCTGCGCTCCGTGGGCATTCCCTACTCGCGCTCCGCCGGCCGGAACGATCGATTTCCGCCGCCCTACCTACCCTCCGCCTTGGCCTTTCTCTCCGCTCGCTATGGAGGGGGTCTCGCTTGAACCAGCAGGGCCTGCAGCACCTCGAGGACATCCGCAAGAGCTTTCCCTACGCGCCCAATCTGCCGCAAAGACTGGATGTCCGCTACAAGCTCCCCATGGACGGCCACGTGGTGGCGGCAGGTGTCGAGTTCCTGCGCCGCGTGAACGATTCGCTGAATCCCATCGGACTGGATGGCGCGGTCGTGGGCATTTCCGGGGGCATCGACTCGGTGGCGACCGCCCTCCTGGCGCAGCAGGCGCTCGGTCCCGAGCGCGTCTGGAAGGTCGTGGTGGACTACGGAGTGTTCCGCGGCGAGATGCCCGCGATTGCGGAGGCCAAGCAGATTGCGCAGCTGCTCGGTGGGCCGGTGATTTCGGTCCCCATCGGCGATCTGGTCGTGCGCCGCGGCCGCGCCGGGGATCTCGGCACCTCTTGGTTCCTGGATCTCAATCTGCAGACTCGATCCATCCAGAACGTCCTGTTCGAGGTGGCCGATCGAAAGAGCGCGTGGGTCGTCTCCACGACCGACAGGAGCGAGCGGTTGCTCGGCAGGTTCACCGAATTCTTCTACGGACATGGCGAACCCTTGTCCGACCTCTACAAGACTGAAGTCTACGATCTCGCGCGGCAGCTGGGCGCGCCCGAAATGGTGCTGAGCCGCAAGGCCGGGTGCGAGAGTTGGATGTGGGACGATGACCTCTTCGGTACCACCTATGACGTCATCGATCCCGTGCTCTATCTGTTGACGGAGCAGCACCTGACCCCCGACGAGGTCTCCCGCAAATGCAAGATCGATGCCGAATGGGTGCGAAAGCTCGCACAGCGGATGCACCTGCAGCAGCCGCGGCTATCGACCAATCGACTGCTGGGCTTGCGGCCCACACCTCGTGATACCGTTGCCCTGGGAACCACAGAGGGGTTCACCGGTTAGGAGGATCTATGCTCAGCCCAATCCAGTACCTGAAGATCGCCCTGATGACGCAGGGCATGGAGCTTGGTCCGGCGGCCCGTGCCGCCCTGACCGGCGCCGACGGCTCCCAGCCGCTCACCCTTGCCGACTATGCCACCACGTCGGGCATCTCCCTTTGTCTCGGCAAAGACGTGTGGGCGAATGTGCCGATTGAAGAACACAATCCGAACTTTATCCAGCACCCGCCCTACCGTCTCGAATACGACCACGGCACGTTCTACATACGTGCCGGCGATACCGAAGTTGAAGCGAGGCCCGTGCCCGTGCCTGCCTACCACGATCAGCTCAATCAGTGGGGCGAGCGGTACACCTCCTACGCCATTACCCATACCGACAGGGTGAGGATCTCGCCAATCGCCGGGTGCGCCATTGCCTGCCAGTTTTGCGACGTCCCGTATGAATATCGCTATACACGCAAGCGGGTGGCAGGGCTGGTAGACTCCGTCGGCATCGCTCTCGAGGATTCTCGACTTCCCGCGCGCCACGTGCTGATTTCAGGTGGTACGCCCAGACCAGAGGACTATGACTACGAGAACGAGGTGTATGCCGAAGTCTGCCATGCTTTCCCCGGAGTCGACGTCGACGTGATGATGGTCCCGGTCCAGGGTTTGCTGGATCCCAAGAGCCTAGTGGAGACTGGAATCCACGGTCTCTCCATCAACATCGAGATGTACAACGAGGAGCGCGCCCGCAAGCTCATGGCTGGAAAAGCAAGAGTGGGCAGAGACCACTACCTGGATTTCATTGCTCGAGCCGTCGAGGCGTTTGGCCCCGGCCGAATCCGATCGTTGCTGCTCGTTGGTCTGGAGTCGCTCGAAGACACGCTCCGTGGTGTGGAGGTCCTGGCCGAACGAGGGTGCGAGCCTGTGCTAAGTCCTTTTCGCCCGGATCCCTCAACCCCCCTCAGGAATTACTCGCCTCCCGGCATACCTATGCTGGTAGAGGTGTATGAGCGGAGTGCGGAGGTCGCTGCTCGCCACGGCGTTCACCTTGGGCCTAGATGCGTGCCCTGCCATCACAATACACTGTCCTTCCCCGACGACAGCGGCTACTATATTCGAGCTGATACGTGATATCCCGCCACCTCCTCCGCATTCCAGATGTCGGGAAGCCCACGCTGCTCCACCTTCTCGACCGGGCCGAGGCATTTCGCGCCGATCGCTCCACGTGGCCCAGCTATCCGCGACTGGTACTCGGCCTGATGTTCTTCGCGCCGTCGACGCGGACGCTGCTGGGCTTTCAGAGCGCCGCTGGCCGTCTAGGCGGTACAGCCATCACGTCGACTGGGCCGAAGTACGTCGAAGGGATGTCCCAGCCAGAAACCTTTGAGGATACGGTGCGAGCGGTTTCTCCCTACTGCGACGTGCTCGTCGTGCGGCACCCAGAAGCATCGGCGCTCGATCGCGCGGCAAGCGTGAGCAGCGTTCCGGTGATCAACGCCGGCAACGGCACCGAGGAGCACCCCACACAGGCTATCGTCGACCTCTTTGCCATCCGGCGCTGGCACCACCGTCTCACCGGCCTTCGGATCGGCATTGCCGGAGACCTTCAGAGCTCGCGTGCCGCGCACTCGCTCGTGCGTGCGCTGGCCTACTTCGATCCGGCTGAGCTTCGCCTGATGTATCCAAAAGGATATAGCATACCGTCGTGGGTGGTGGGCACCCTGTCTCTGCCGACTACCGAGTGTCCCGATAGGCTAGAGCTCTCCGGTCTCGACGTGCTGTACATGGCAGGTCTGCCCGAAGGGATAGGGCAAACGGCGGTCGGCGACTCGGTGCGGGCGAAGCTTCGGCTGACCCCGCAATCCATCAGCGAGTTGCCCGACGACGCCGTGGTGCTCAGCCCCTTGCCCCGCATTGACGAAATCGACGAGAGCCTGGACGGCAAACCCAACTGTCGCTACTTCGAGCAGAGTAGCGACGGCCTGTTCGTCCGGCTCGCAATCCTGGAGCACCTGCTCAGCACGGTGTGAGGCCCAACGTTTCCGTGATCTCGCGCGCAGCCGTCGAGATCTCGTAGCCGGTCTTGGTGACTCCGTCCAAGAAGATGCCCTTATACAGCAGCCCCTCTGGGTCAACCTGCGTGTTTGCTGCCGGTACGCAGGAAAGTCGGCCGGCGTCCGGTTTTCCCTGGTAACGCGCAGCTACGTACTGCGGTAGTGACGTGGTGTTGTAGTACATCACGTGCGACAGCGGCACCTGGTCCTTCAGGCTTCCAGCCGACGAGGTCAGGGCTGGACACCGGTCTGTTGCCGGCGCCGGCAGGCCAAGACACGCCGCCACATGCTCACTGAAGGGATCCGGCTCGCCCAGAGCCGCACAAATCCCCACGCTCATCGGCGTGGACGCTTGGAATCGAGGGTTCAGCTCACAGAGGAGTAGCTCTCCGCCGGCCAGGAGGAGGTCAAGGCCGAAGACGCCACGGTACTCCAAACCATGCAGCCATCGTCCTACTTCACGGGTCAGCGCATCGGCCTGGCTGGTGACCTCGAAAGGCAATACGCTCGCCGCCAAGAAGTCGTTGCCGCAGAAGCCAAAGGGACGGTTGGTGCATTCTTTGATGCCGATCAGCTGGTAGCTCAGCCCAAACGTCGCCACCTCACCTGTGTTGTAGACGCAAGCATTGATGTTCAGCGGCACCGCACCATCCAGGTACGTCGATGCGTAGCTATACCCGTCTGGCTGGCTGTCTGTCAGCGCCCTGTACTCGTCCAGAGCATGGAGCATGTGCATCCGCGCCCCTCCCGATCCGAGACCGGTTCGTGCGACTATCGGCCCATGCTCCAGCGCCTGCTTTGCCCGCTCGATATCGCCGTTCCGGATGGGGTTCCAAGCAACCCCAGGGAGACCTCGGCCTTTCCATTGCATCTCAACCCAAGGCTTATACTCCAGGAGGCGCTGGACTCCGTGGAAAGGTGCAAGCAGACAGCGAGGAGAGACCGTGAAGGGGAGCTCTGCGAGGAATTCGGCTGAGCGATAAGGTACGATCGCTTGCCGCTCACGCGCAAGGAGGAGTATCTTGCCCTTCAGCGTCGTGGCGGCAGGACGCTGGTCATCGTCAAGACTATAGCTGTTGAGATCGACTCGCCGGCCGGTAGCAGTCTCCAAGCTGTACTGTTCGAGATCGTCCCACTCAGGCCCGTCGAGCGGCGCTGTCATGCTGACGATGGCTCTCGGCCGCACAAGCGCCTCCAGCGGCTGCGCGTCGGTTCCTCTGGTGCCCAGCCACACCATACCACGCCCGGCGAGAGCATCCCGGATGTTCTGGAGTCGCTCGCCGCGCGAGAATGGACCCATGTGCCTGGACCTCCCACCGCCCGCCTACATGAGCATAGGATCGCGGATAGTGTGGCCCGAGCGCAAACGTGATGGCGGTTTAGGCTCTGGACCACCGCGCCAGCCTGCCCGATGGCTGGCGCGACGAAACCGGCGACCTCTGCTATCCGGCGGTTCGCTACGCTTGAGACAGTGAACTGACGGAAGCGCCAGCGATCCCGTGTGCGCACGCACCCATATCCCGTGCAGGAGGTAGTCATGAACAGCGACTCTCATGCGCCCAGAGAGTGGCGTCGATCGTGGCCTGTGCTGCTCATCGCCGTACTGGTGGTATCGAGCATCATCGCGTTTGCAGTGGCCGCACAGGCCAATTCTCCTCGCGTCGTAGGCCTCGTGCACTATCAGCCGGTCGTGGTGCAGGCCCCGAGCACTGGCATCGTGGCGTTGCACGCCGACCTCTCCGGTAGTAGCAGCAATCTGCGCGCCGCAACCTGCCCTACCAGCCTGGTCTGCCTGGCCGTGGGCGACCAGGGCACCGTCCTGAGCAGCCCCGGCGGCGGCACCAACTGGCGCCGCAGCCCATCCGGCACCAGCAGTGAGTTGCTGAGCATCTCGTGCCCTGCTGCAAACCTCTGCCTGGCCGTGGGTGCGAAGGGCACCGCGTTGGTGAGCACAGACACCGGGGCGACCTGGCAGCCGCGCCTCTCAGGCACCGGCAAGGACCTGTCTGGCGTCGCTTGCGCCACCAGCACGGCCTGCCTGGCCGTGGGCCAGGGCGGCACCATCCTGGCCAGCACGAATGGCGGTGCCGGCTGGCGCCGCCGCGCGTCCGGCACGAGCAACGACTTGTCCGGCATCGCCTGCCCCACGGCCAAGCTCTGTGTGGCTGTGGGAGGCAGTGGCACCATCCTGACCAGCGCCGATGGCGGAAGTAGCTGGCGGCATCGCACCGCCATCACCGGCGCCCAGCTGCTAGGCATTTCCTGCCCCACGAGTAAAGACTGTCTGGCGGTTGGCGGGAGCGGCGCTATCGTGGCCAGCGCCGATGGCGGGTCTACCTGGCACTTCCGCCCCTCCGGCTCGCCTTTCGGCTTGGCGGGCATCTCCTGTCCCACCAGCCGCGCCTGCGTGGCCGTGGGCGCCACCGACGAAGGAGGCACCATTCTCACCACTGCGGACGGCGGTATGACCTGGCGCAACCGGGAATCAGGCACGAGCAGTGCCCTGTTTGGCATCACCTGCCCCAGTCAAACCGCCTGTCTTGCCGTGGGCAACGCCGGCACCATCCTGCTCAGCATAGACGGCGGAGTCACCTGGACCGGCGGTACCACCAGCGCCCTGCCCCCAGACTGACGTCCCGCCCTAAACAGAGGCCACGACGAGATCCACCTGGCCATGCACGCTTCCGGGGGGCGCTGGCGCCCCGCTCGTCCTAAACTGCAGTTGCGACGCGCACTACATCGAGCCGCACGCTCCTGGGACCGCGAGCATCGTGCTCGCCCCTGTACGTGCCAACTCGATGCTCCATCGCCACAATGCGGCATGCGGGTTCTACCCCGCCACAACGGTCAGGCCGCCGTCAAGTTTGCGCATGCCGCCGCGGCTTCGATATGGTCTGAACACCGCAGCCGCGCCCCGACATGGCCGGCGCAATCACAGCACGGTGTAGCCTGCCGGCAAGCCTCGGCGGCCCGTGGCCGCGAGCAGCAGATCCGTCTCCAGGTGGCGCCCACGTGCCATTTCGCCCAGTAGCATGAACGTCACCGCCAGTGCCTCCTCCGGCGCCTGTTCGCTGTCGTGCAGTTCCAGGGCCGCGATCAAGTCCATGGTATGGATCGTCAGCTCGAAGATGCGCGTGGGCAAGTAGTCGATCAGCGCCATACCGCCCCAAGGGGTACCGACCAGTGTCGTGTCGGCCACCTCGTCCAGCCGCGCGCTGACGCGGTCCGCGATGGTACGCACCGCGCGCGCCGGATCGTCCCCCAGCGCAATCCCTGCCTGCCGCCCTCGTTCGTCGATCGCCGGGTTGCCGGTGGTCTGCCCAGCAGCGCGCAGGTAGTAGTCAGCTGCGCTGGCAATGCCGATACTCTCGGCCCCGCTATCCAGGTAGCTCTCCACCGTGAGCAGGGCGCGGCTCGTGTGGCCCACCAGAGCCCGCACCGACCACACGCCCAACCCCGGACGCTCCCAGGCGTCGGGCGGCACGCGCGCGACGGTGCTCACGAAGTACTCTGCCGCTCGCTTGAAGCCCGTTCGCACCACCGTGCTGTGATCCATCCGTTCCGTCGCCTCCATACGTGCTACTCCAATCGCCGGTCAACGACGAAACGTCATACCCATGCGGCCGCAGTCGCCCGGACGCTGCCATGACATCGCAATGTCAGGCCGGTCGCCCTCCGACCTATCATCCTTGAGACTCTGATCCTAGCACGCGGACTATCAACGGAACTCGCATGGACGCAACTGCCTCCCTACCTGTGAACCAACAGTTCACAGGTAGGGAGGCAGCATACCTGGTTGCGATCGAGCGTGATACAGGCCGGGTTAGGCAGTACGCTCGAGCACGAACTCGTCCTCTGCTGCATCGGCCACTGCCGCGGTCCGCACGCCCAGCATGCGCGCCATCGGCACCGGCAGCCACCAATTCCAGCGGCCGAAGAGCGAGACCAGCGCCGGCACCAGCAGCATCCGGATCACGGTGGCATCCAGGAGTATGCCCGCTGCCAGGCCGGTGGCGATGATCTTGACGCTCACGTTCGGCCCCGAAGCCAGCGCCATGAAGGCCAGGAACAGGATCAGTGCCGCGCTGGTCACCAGCCGCCCCGTGCGGCCGATGCCGCGCACCACGGCGGTGGTCGTGGATCCGGTCGCGTCGTACTCCTCGCGCATGCGGGCCAGCAGGAACACTTCGTAGTCCATGGAGATGCCGAAGAGGAAGGCAAACACCATCACCGGAATCCACAAAGTGATCGATCCGGTAGCCGGCACGCCGAACAGGAGGTTGGAACCGTGTCCCTGCTGCCACACGAAGGACATGAATCCCATCGCCGCACCCACCGACACCAGCACTAGACCGACCGCCTTGAGCGGCAGCAGCAGCGATCGGAAAGCCCGCGCCAGCAGGAGGAACGTCAGCAGGCACAGCAAGGCGATCATCAGCGGGAAGCTCCCGTAGATGGCTGAGTGGAAGTCCTCATTTCCCGCTGCCCCGCCGCCCACCTGGACGCTGCCCGGCATTCCCTGGGCAAGCTGCCGCACGCGATCCAGCGCCGTCGTTGCCGAAGAGCTGGTGCCGTCGGCCGTGGGCAGCACATCTACCAGCGCCGTCTGCCCCTGCCGCCACGCTGCCGGGGCGATGGCGCCGCGAATGCCGGCTACGTGGGCCATTTGGGTGGCCACGGCTTGCGGATCGGCATTGCGCACCAGGATCTCAATTGGGTACAGCGCGCCGGGACCGATGCCCGACTGGTCCAGAGCCTGCAGACCAACGTAAGCGTCGCCCGACTGTGCCAGTGAATCTGACTTGGGGAAGCCCAGGGTGAGAGAAAATGCCGGGACGATCACCGCCGCGAGCACCGCAATCGCGGCCACCGCCGCCTGCCAGCGGAATCGCACCACGAGACGGCCCCAGCCCTCCCAGAAGCGGCTCGTGCGCGCCAGCTTGCGATGCGGCCAGTCGATGCGCTGTCCCACCATCGCCAGCACCGACGGAAGCAATGTGGTCGCCACGAGCACGGTCACCAGCGGGATCAGCAGGCCGCCGATGCCAATGCTGCGCATGAACGGTACGGGCAGGACTACCAGCGCCAGCAGGCCAATGCCGACCGTGGTGCCCGAGAATACCACCGCCGTGCCCGCGGTTTCTAGTGCCCGCTGTACCGCGGCGCGATTGTCTAGCCCCCGCGCCCGCTCCTCGCGCCAGCGCATCACGATCAGCAGTGAGTAGTCGATGGCCAGACCCAGGCCGATGAGCGACACCAGGTACTGCACGATGACGCTGATGTCCGTGATGCGCGTCAGACCCCAGATGATCAGGAAGGTAGTGGGGATCGACACGAAGGCCATGACCAACGGCACCGCGGCCAGCAGCGAGCCAAACACTATGGCCAGAATGATCAGCGCACCCAGCCCGCCTAGCATCGTCTCCACCAAGGCCGAATTGCCGCCACTGCTCCCGCCACCCGCCAGCTGGTCGAGCCCGGTCACATGGATTGGCGCGCCCGCGATCGTCGTGTGCGCGAGCGCGGCTGCGATCGCGCTCTCGGCCTGGAGCGTGTCCCCGGTCGCCGGGTTTACCGGCGTATAGGCCAAAGCGAACGTCGTGCGGCCATCGGCCGAGACGAAGAGGCGGTTGCCCGTGGAGGCGTAAGAGACGACGCGCAGGTGGGGAACCGTCGCCTGGACGTGGGCCAGGGCGGCGCCGAGCTGTGCGCGGACGCCGGGGCTACCTACCGTGGTGCCGGCCGGCAGCGTGGCCACCAGCACGGTTGGCGGATTGTCGCCGCCGTTGCCATAGGTCTGCAGGATGGCCTGGTTGGCCACGAACGCCGGCTGCCCGGGCAGGGTAAACGTGTTCGATAGCGCGTTATTGGCCGATGACACGCTGAACAGGGCGACGATGGCGACAGCCAGCCAGGCCAGCGCCACCAAGCGCGTGTGGGCGAGGATCAAACGAGCAAAGCGATCCATGGGTATAAACCTTTCTCTCCGCTGGAACCGGCAGCTGCACTGCCTGCAAAGGCTGCCACTGAGTACCTTCATGGCCCAGTCTAGAGAGAGACGGTTCCAACTCTATGTGCACCCAGTGTCGGTTCGATGGCAATTGTGTGGCGAAAGTGTGACGTTAAATCGCCAGACGATACCCGACGCCCCGCACGGACGTGATGCACTCGCCCACCGGCCCGAGCTTCTTGCGCAGCCGGGCCACATGCGTATCCACGACCCGGTCGAAGCCGGCGTAGTCGGCGCCCCACAGCCGGTCGAGCAGGAAGTCGCGGCTGAATGCACGGCCGGGATTCGACACCAGGAGCAGCATCAGGTCGAACTCCTTCGGCGTGAGCTCGAGATCCACCCCGTCCAACGAGGCGGTGTGCGTAGCAGGATCCACGCGCAAGGCGCCGCACACCAGGGCTGCGGGCGCGGGCGGCAACGCCGATCCCGCGGCAGCCTCGCTCTGCTCGGGCTCCTGGTCACTGTGCGGTGGTGCGGTACGGCTGTCGAGCGCCACGCGCCGCAGAATTGCCCGCACGCGCGCCATGAGCTCCCGCACACTGAACGGCTTTACCACGTAGTCGTCCGCGCCGACCTCCAAGCCCAGCACGCGATCGATTTCCTCGCCGCGGGCCGTGAGCATGATGATGGGCATGAGGTGCTCCTCGCGGATCCGGCGGCAGACGGCTAGCCCATCCATGCCGGGCAGCATCCAGTCGAGAATCACCAGGTGCGGCGCCTGGCGTGCCACGGCGGCCAGCGCGGAAAGGCCGTCGAACGCCTGCTGCACCTGGTGTCCTTCCGCTTCCAGGTGCCTGCGGATCAGGTTGCAAATGTCTACCTCATCCTCAACCACCAGGATCGTCGCCATGCTTGCTCCGGCTCCTCGTTGCGCCTGTGAGAACTCTCACCCATCAATATACGGGCAGCGACGCAGTGACACTGGGCATGAACCGAAAACACGACGGGACCCACATTGAGCCGCACGCTTCCGGGGGCGCGGGCATCTTGCCCGCTCTTGGACGTGCTGGCCAATAGCTCTATCGCCAGCGAATGATGGGCCGCCTCTCTTGAACACAGTCGCTCGGCGCCACAACGGACCGCTACGCTCGCCTGCCGACCTACGCTCGTAGACAGCCGAGCACTAGGTTCTCCACGGTGTGGAACGGCACGCCGGATTTGTTGGTCATCAGCGCGAGGCAGACATCCCACTTCGGACTCACGAATAAGAGGCACCCCGCCGCGCCGTCGTGATAGAACCCATCGACGGCCATTTCCTCGTAGCGGCGGTGCCGAGGGATCTTCCAGGTCAAGCCGCCGTCCACTACGTCCATCCAAGGGGTATCCGGATGGATCGGCAAACCCTCGGTGTGCCTGGAGGTCATGACTTCAATGGTCGCCGGGCTCAGGAGTTGGTATTCCCCAACGCGCCCCTCTGTGAGGAAAGCCTGTCCGAAGCGGCATAAGTCCTCGGCGGTGCTGAACAAGCCTGCGCCCGGATGCTGCAGGCGGCTGTATTGCACCAGGTCCACAACCGGCTCCACGATCGGTTGGATGCGCTCCCGCGGATAGTGATTGATATCAAACGACGTGTCCTTCATCCCCAGAGGATCGAGAACGTTCTCCTGGAAGTACTGTGTGAACGGCATGCCGGTGACCTTCTCCGCCAGGCGGGCCATGACCCAAAATGCCTCGCTGTTGTATTCCCGACAGGTGCCCGGCGTGAAATGGGAGATCGTGTAATTCAAGATGACTTGCGTTAACTCCTCTGGCGTGGGCAGATGAACCAGGTAGTCCGGAGGCGCAGGCGGCAGGCCCATGCCGGAGGTATGGGTGAGCAGGTGCCAGATTTTGATCTTGTCCTTGCCGTTGCTGCCGAACTCGGGCCAGTAGTGCGCCACCGGAGCGGCCAGGTCGATGTATCCGCGTTCCCACAGCTGCATCATCGCCGTGCCGACGATGGGTTTGGTCGTGGAGAAAACCAGGTATACGTCGTCCGGTCGGACAGGCGTACCGTCGGTAGCGCCAAAGGCTTCGTTCCGCAGCAGACCTTCTGAGGTGCCTACCGCCAACACCCCTCCTGGGAATAGTCCCTCCTGCACCAGCTCGCCAAACCGCTGGTACGCCCGGTCCAGATCTCGTGCCGTCAACTTGCGCGCCAAAATACCGACTCCTCTTTCTTGGACGACTTTTCCCCGCAGTTGTACCACGGCAACGGGAATCGCTCAAAGAGATTACTCGATGCGGATCCTGCGGCACGCGGCCAGCCCTTCCATGCCGGGCAGCATCCAGTTGAGAATCACCAGGTGCGGCGCCTGACGGCCAACCGCGGCCAGGGCCGACAGGCCATCGAACGTCTGCCGCACCTGATGTCCCCTCCGCTTCCAAATGCTTGCGGATCAGGTTGCAGATGTCTACCTCGCCCTCAACCACCAGGATCGTCGCCATGGCTGCTCCAATCCCCTTTACGGCTCGCAGCCTTCGTCAGCGGAGGGCTTGCTTGCGATGGCAACCGTATACCGCAGCCACGGCGGGATCTCCAGCAGCCGCACACGCCCGGGACCGTGAGCATCGTGCTCGCCCCGGAACCTGCCGGCTAGACCGAAACCATAGCCAGACCCGCACTGAGCCGCACGCTCCTGGGACCGCGAGCATCGTGCTCGCCCCTGGATCTGCCGGTTACCGACGCCACCATCGGCGCGCTGCAATCCGGCAAGTCTCACCATGGCTTCACCTCAGTCACCTGTCAGCCGCCAACTGGTGTGCAGCCCGTATGCGCCGTAGGGGTGAATTGCATTCATCCGCCCTCGCGACGCGTGAGCAGGCGGCCGACGAGCCACTAGCCACTGGGAAGCGTATTGCCTAGGCGCCTCGCCCGATACTCGTCGTAAGGTTCCTCTTCCTCGCCCCGCCGTTGCTCGGCCAGGAGCGCGTCGTAGAAATCCTCCCAAACCTGCCGGTGCTTCTTCAGGTCGATCAGCACCGCGGTCTTGCGGCCTCGCTCATCGGTGACAAAGTGAACTCCAGTCATCACTGCTCCTTTCCGAGCGCTATCGAAACCCCGTCTGGCAGTGCCAACCACCTCAGGCGAACTCGCACCTATCATAGCCGATCGCCTCATACCAACGGCTTTGACCTGACCCTACCTATCTAGTAACCTAGATAACGTAGATACCTGGAGAGCCACCGATGATCGAATTCCACCTCGACGCACGCTCGGGAGTTCCGCCCTACCAACAAGTCGTCCAACAGGTCCGGCACGCCCTGCGGCTCGGCCTCCTCGACGTCGGAGACCAGCTCCCGACTGTGAAGGAGGTGGTCGCCGCCCTGGCCATCAACCCGAACACGGTGCTCAAGGCCTACAAGGAGCTGGAGCACCTGGGTCTGGTGGTTGCTCGACCAGGCATCGGCATCTTCGTCGCCAGGACCCTCACAGACGACTCGCTGGCCGCCCATGGGCCGCTCCGCCAGGACCTCAGACGCTGGCTGTCGCAGGCGCGCCGCGCCGGGCTCGACGATGAGAGCATCGAGGCGCTCTTTCGCGACGTCGTCCGATCCTCCTCCGCGGAGGGCGTAGCATGACCGCCATCTTGGAAGCGAACGGCCTCGGCAAGCGCTACGGCCACAAGTGGGCCCTCTCGGGTTGCACGCTCGCCATTCCCTCCGGTAAGGTCGTCGGGCTTGTCGGACCCAATGGCGCCGGCAAGACCACGTTGCTCCACCTCTCCGTCGGACTCGTGCGGCCGACTACTGGGTCGATCGCCGTCCTCGGTGGGCGCCCCGGCACGGCGCCGGACAAACTCGCCCGCATCGGCTTCGTCGCCCAGGACGCCCCGACCTACGCGACGCTGTCGGTCCGCGATCACCTGCGGTTCGGCGCGTGGATGAACCCGATCTGGGACGCCAAGCTCGCCGAGGACCGCATCGCGCGACTTGGGCTCGACCCCCGCCAGAAGGCCGGCCAGCTCTCGGGTGGTCAGCGCGCCCAGCTCGCCCTCACCCTCGCAGTGGCGAAACGACCGGACTTGCTGGTGCTCGACGAGCCGATCGCGAGCCTCGATCCCCTCGCCAGACGTGAATTCCTTCAAGGTCTGATGGAGATCGTCGCCGAGCACGGCGCGAGCGTCATCCTCTCCTCCCACATCGTGGCCGACCTCGAGCGGGTCTGTGACTACCTGGTCGTCCTCGTCGGCTCACGCGTCCAGATCGCCGGCGACATCGGCGACCTGCTCACGACCCACCACCGTCTCACAGGCCCACGACACGACCGCCACGCGCTGCCCAGCGACCAGCAGGTCATCGGCGAGAGCCACACCGACCGGCAGAGCACCCTCGTCGTGCGGACGGCCAAGCCCATTCTCGACCCCTCGTGGTTGGTTGAGCAGCTCGATCTCGAAGACCTCGTCCTCGCCTACATGACCCGCGGCGCCGCACAAGACCGCCGGCTAAAATTGGAGGTTCGCTGGTGATCCGCCTGACGCTACGGCAGTTCCGCACCGAAGCACTTACCGGCTTCGGCTTGCTCATTGTGCTCGCCATCGTGCTCGCTATCACCGGCGTCCACCTCGCCCAACTGAACGACGCCTTCCAGGCCACGTGCAAAGCCACCGGCGACTGCGCCTCGGCAGCGAACCCGGCCTCCGAGTTCGACCCGGGCCTGCAGGCCCTGGTGCCGCTCATCGCGATCGTCATGCCGGCAGTCTTGGGGCTGTTCTTCGGTGCGCCGCTCATCGCCCGCGAGCTCGAGACCGGCACCTTTCGACTGGCCTGGACCCAAAGCGTCACCTGCCGGCGTTGGCTCGCGGTCAAGCTCGGACTGGTCGGCCTGGCCGTAGTGGCACTCGGCGGCCTGCTCACCTGGATGGTCGACTGGTGGCAGAGCCCGCTCGATGCAGCGAGTCAGAACCGCTTCGACCCGGTGAACTTCGGTTTCCACGGCGTCGTACCGATCGGCTACGCGGCGTTCGCCTTCGCGCTCGGGGTGACGGCAGGCGTGTTGCTGCGCCGGACTGTCGCGGCGATGGGCGCCACATTCGTCGGGTTCGTGGTGGCCCGCCTCGCGGTCATAAGCTGGGTTCGCCCAAATCTCGCTGCGCCGCTCCAGGAGTCCTTCTCGTTCGTGACCGCGCGTCCTGTCATTGAGCTGCAGGCGCCCGCGAACACGCTATCGCTCGTCCCTC
>Ga0187876_1000658_pt1 | contig 34192 bp, 19 predicted proteins | sample June2016WEW_17_4_FD_133000 | JGI IMG/M metagenome (GOLD analysis project Ga0187876, IMG submission 133000) | Peatland microbial communities from SPRUCE experiment site at the Marcell Experimental Forest, Minnesota, USA - June2016WEW_17_40 | ecosystem: Environmental > Terrestrial > Soil >...
CGCGGCTCGCTCGCACGCCCGAACCAGACTCACGCAAGCATTTCAATCTGCGAAGCGGGAACTGACGAGCGCCCGATCAATCGACCCACGGAGGCGCTGGTCTGGTTCACGCCAAGGGGTAAGTTGCGCTTGGCGGATGTGCTCTTCCCACGCTCGCATAGTAGCCTCGAGAGAATCAGGAAGACCTCGAAAAAAGGTAGCGAAGGCGCCGCCAAAGAAATCGAACCACGCTGGCAGGAAGCCACAAAAGGTCGCCGGGGCTCCGACGCGCGTAGTACGCGAACTTCTTCCATCTGTGTTCCCTCAATGAGGCGACGATCAAACGCCTCCGGATTCCAGGCCGGCCACGCCGGAGCCGCTCTTTTACAGGCTCAGGCACGTCCGGTGCATCGGCCAGACGGTCATGCACACTGAGCTGCTCCTCAATCGCACGAAGTGTCGAGCTATCGTGCCTGCCCGTGACGCGCGTGAGATACCCAACTCGACACACCGACATCCCCTTGAGCCCGACGGCGCAGAGCCGGGCAACCAGGAACGCCCAGTCGCCGCCGCTGCCCCATTCAGGAAACTCTATGCCATGTCGGGCCAGGGTCGCCCGCGGGACTAGGGGAAACGTACAAGCGCCCCACCTCGAAGCTTCGCCGTAATCCAGAGCCCTTGCTCGGTCCTGTCCGGCGGACCCACGCGACGCCAACGGCATAAGGCGCGCGCCATAGCCCGGAACGGCCGGCGCCAGCCGATCACCCACAAAGCACTCCCCTTCTCTGAGGGCCACACCTAGTAACGATTCAAGCCTGTCTGCTACAAATTCGTCGTCGGCGTCCAAAAAAGTTACCCAAGGTCCCAGGGCGTGTTTCAGGCCCAAATTTCGCGCCGCTGAGCACCTGCGGTTCGATGGGCTTTTCACGAGGCGTATGCGAGGATCGCCGATGCCCTCGACCACTCGCGTCGTGCCATCGGTCGAGGCGTCGTCAACCACAATCACCTCGAGGTCTGCCATCGTTTGCTCAAGCACCGAGTGGACGGCGTTCCGGATTGTCTTCTCCGCGTTGTACGCAGGAATGACGACGGATACCAAGGGCGCAGCCGGCACGTCCTATCTCCCCCTTCTGAGGCAAAGTCTGATTTGGCATTTTTCTTCTCCGTCTAAGAGATAGCGCCAGGCCCCGAGCGAGAAACCCGACGCCATAAGCAAGGTGAAGAACGCCTGGGTGACCAGCATGTGGCTTGAGGCACGGAGAGCCGCCAACCCGGCCGCAAAGCTCGTCAACGTGAGTACAGTGCGGGACAAATCCCTGCCGGCAAGCAGGTGGGCCGGGGTGTGCGTCAGCCAGCACGCACACACTATAAGAAGAAAGAAGTGGGCGCTGACTCGGATTGCCCAGGCAAGCGCTGCCCCGGCAAGCCCAAACCGGCTGACCAGGAACCAGGCGAGACCTGCATAGACGGGGGCCTCGGCGAGGCATAGCTTGGCGGTCAGGTCAGGCCGTCCAATCCCTTGCAAGAGATTGGAGGGCACGAAGCCCAGAGAGTTAAGCGGCACGGCAAGGAGCAGGATTTGCAGTGGGAGTGTCCCCTCGGCAGCGAACTTTGGCCCCACCCAAAGCGTGAGGATAGGGCGGGCAAAGAACGCCACGACCAGTGCCGCCGGTCCCATGACGAGCATCAGGCATTTCAAGGAACGGACGAGGGCATTCCTGATCCACTCGCCGTCTCCCCTTCCAGCGGAAGTACTGAAGGCGGGAAAGAGCGTGTCTGTGAGGCCACCCGGCAGGATCGTTAATCTGCTCGAGATCATGTAAGCGGGCGTGTAGTAGCCGAGCGCCGCGACGGAAACGAGCGCGCCGATGAGGAATCGCTCGAGATAAACCAGGATTGGGTTGAGGGCGACGGAGATCGAAAGCCACCCGCCAAAGCCCAGCAGGCGGCGGATGAGCGAGCGGTCGAACGCGCAGCGGCGTCCGAGCTCCGGGCAGATTCGCAGGCAGAGCACGAAATGGGCCGCAAGCGCCACGACCCGGCTGAGAACCAGGAGCAGCACAATCCCCGGGAGACCGAACCCGAGCACCAAAGCCCCGACGGGTATGACGTACCAGAGCACGCTGCTGGGAACGGCGATAGCATTCACCAGGTCGAACCTCTGAAAGGCCGAAAGCACGCCCCTTAATGAACCGGCGGCGAAGTTGATTGGGAACCAAACCGCCAGGGTTAGCAATACCCAGAGGGTATCAGGCTGGAGGCCGGCAGGGATTCTCAGTAGACGGTGGACAAGCATGGGCGAAACGGCTGCGAGCAGAAGGCCAGCCAGCAGTCCCATGGCGGATTGAGTGGCGAGGGCAGTCCAGACGACGGCAGGAACGCGTTCGATTTCGCCCTTGCCGAGCAGCTCGGCGACAAACTTGGTGGTGGCGGGGCCGATCCCCAGATCGAAGAGGGCGAAGTAGCCCACCACAATCCAGACCAAAGCCAGGAGGCCGAACCGGTCGGGGCCCAGGTGATGGACGACGTAAGGCATGGCGACGACGCCTGCCACGAGCGGCACCACCTGGCCGACGATATTCAAGGCGGTGTTGCGGGCGATGGTTCTGCCGCGCACGTAGAAGGCCGACCGGGCAAGCGGCGGGGCCGGGATTTCGACGGTGGTCATTATCGGGGATTCATTTCAACGGGGTTTTTGGGAGGCCAGGGTCAAAGCAATCGCCCATGTTGCTCAACGTCTCAGGCGGGAGGGGCGGGACGGGGCAGCCGGGGCTAGCGGCGTTTGCGCCGTGATCGCCCGTAATCTAGCCACGTGGCGACCCGGAGCCGGTCGCACCTAAAATCAAAACACTGCCGCGGTTTCGGCGGGCTTGCCATTTCGAAGTTGCGCGTCCGCCCCAGCTGGAGTGTCGGATCGACGCCCGCAGCGGGGGAGAAGCTGCTGCTCATGAGTCAAGCTTCATGAGGCCGCTTAGTTCGAGGGTTGCAAAAAGAGCAAACTGGGGGCCGTACAGCACGGAGCGCCGCCAGAAGCGCCGTGGTTCACGGATCAGTCGCCAGAGCCATTCAAATCCATTCTCCCTAATCCAGGCAGGGGCCGGGGCGACGCTCGGGTTAGCGACCGTTGAGTACAGATAACTGGCCAAGGCCAGAATGGCGACCGGAAGCACCAAGCTGACCGACTGGCTAAAATAGATAAGCCCTAACGCGTCGCCGCCCAGTCCGCGGAATACGCACCGCACAGCCACGAAACTGAGGATCAGGGACAGACCCTGGCCGAGCACGTTAGAGACAATGTTCTTCGACAATCTTGACATCAGAAAGGCGACCAAACCAATGTTGGGCGGCGGCGATGCAGGATCAGTGCTTTAAGCTGAAGGCGAGGACCTCGCAGCCTGGGGCTTCGACTTCCACCTCCCACTCGCCCACCCACTCGTGCCACTCGGCGGTCACGGGGAGGACCCCAACCGCTTCACCCCGCTTGGGGATGAGCGGAACCACACCTTCAGCAAAGACGTCGCCGCCCTTGTCGGGCGGATTGCGCAAGCGGACCTTGACGTTCTGCGCGTCTTTGTCGCCAAGGTTTATAAGGTAGGCCCGCATCGTCTTGGGCTCCACCAGTCGCCCCGTGCCATTCTCATCGTAGTCGGGCTGCACCAGGTCGGGGGAGACGGCCAATGTCGGCTTCTCATGCCGGCTGGAGAAAGTCTTGGCCACCGCCAGGACGTCTGCGGGCAACCCCGCGCCGTCAGTCGGAAGGTCGGCGAACCGGGCGCACAAGGCATCCGCGCGGGCCAACAGTTCGGCAGTGCCGCCGTAGAACCCCACGCCGGGCGACTCCGGGGCGATCAGACGCACAAAGCGGATTTGCTGTTCGAGCTCCTCTTTGGTTTGCGCCCAGTTCTCGCCAGGATTGCCGCCTTTCCCGACGCCGAGAACCACGATAGTCTTCGACAGGATGCCGTACCGGCGCGCTGACCAGACCTGGCTGGCAATAAACCAGTACTGCCTCTGGTTGCCGACGTAGCTCTCCATCATGACCAGATCAGCCACGTCGCGGTAGGCCTCCGCTAGAACCTGGGGAATGGGCCCGCGCATTTCCCAAACAGCGAGGGCGAGCTCCGGCCTCCTACGCTTTGTCTGGCGGAGAACCTGGGCAGACTTCTCATCCATGCCCCCGCCAAAGTCGAAGCCGAACTCGTCGATCATGACCACGGGTTTGGGATTTCCGCCGTAGTTCTGGCCCACCAGATTGTCCACCGCCTTGTCGAGTGGCGACCGCAACAGGTCGAACCAAGTGTGGCCGACACCCGTCACCACACCTCGCGCCTGCCAATACTGCCAGACCTCCGGCTTGCTTGGCCCGAAGAACGTCACCGAGCGCAGTTGCTTGGGATCAAAGTCTTTCGCAGGGCCGTAAGTGAAGGCGATTACTTTGTCCAGCCCCAGGACCCTTTTCTCGGGGCCTTTTCCTGCAAGAAGGCAGGCAGTTACGACGCCACCCAGCAAAATGGCCAGCGCAACCCCCATACTTACCCGAAACATCCTCGAGTCCCTCATCTCACTTGTACCTGCGAACTCCGCTGAATTCGAGGATCGTAAAGAGGGCAAATTGGGGCCCGTAAAGCATGGAGCGCCGCCAGCAGCGCCGGGGTTCACGGATCAGTCGCCAGAGCCATTCAAATCCATTCTCCCTAATCCAGGCAGGCGCCGGGGCGACGCTCCCGCTCAGGAATTTGGCCGCGGCTCCTACGGCGATCACGATGGGCACGCGAAGCTTCTGCCGGTTGGCGAAGATCCAACACTCCTGTTTCGGAAGCCCCAGACACACCCAAAGCACGTGGGGCTTGGCGTCGTTGATCCGCTGGATTATTTCGTCGTTCTCTGCTTCGCTCAGCGGCCGGAAAGGGGGTGAATACACCCCTGCAATCGGCAAGTTCGGAAACTGCCCGCGGAGTCTGGCAGTAAGCCGGTTCAGGACCTCAGGCGTATCACCAAAGAAGTAGCTGCTATAGCCGCGTTGGTTGGCCAGCTCACAGAACTCCCACATCAAGTCGGCTCCGCGCACCTGCTGCGGCTCGAGCGAGAGCCGGGCCGCAGCGGCGCGCGCCGTCCACTTGCCGTCCGGAACCGAAAGAGCCGCCGACTCGAGGATCTGCCTGAACTCTTGATGCTTGAATCCCTCCATGATGCCGTGCGAGCTGGTCACAGCAATCCATCGCTGGCCTGCCCCATTTTGAAGCCAGTCCTGCATCACCCGGACTACATCGTGCACGCCAAGCACGTGCACGGGGACTCCCAGCACGCGCGCGCAGGGAATGTCAGGTAGAGACATGATGTTCTGCGGCGCTGACCTTCAGGTCAGCACAGGAAAGACACCGACCTGAGGGCCGGCGCTACGATTCGCTTACAGGGAGGGGCGGGACTGCGTAAAACCTTTCGACAACAGTCCTTTAGCGGGCCAGGCGGATCTCGCCGGCGCCGCCTTAGCGTATCGCCGTTGGCGGGGACGCAAGACCTTGGACTCCCGGAGCTCCCACCGCCCCGTGAACGTCACGGCGAACGATAACAGCACCAGCCGCACGTCGAGCCACAAGGTCTGACGCCGCGCGTAGAGCAAGTCGTAGCGGAGCTTATTGCGGCGCGACATCTCGCTATGCCCGTAGACTTGGGCCAGTCCGGTGAGTCCGGGCCGGACCCGATGACGCAGATCGAAGCGAGGAATTTCGGCGCGGAACTTCTTCACCAGTTCCACCCATTCCGGCCGCGGGCCGACGAAGCTCATATCGCCCCGCAAGATATTCCAAAGTTGCGGAAGTTCATCCATCGCCGTCGCTCGTAATACTTTTCCAACCTTTGTAATTCTGGGATCGTTGGCCACCGCGGGCGCCGCTCCCCACTTCCGGTCCGAGTCAGGCACCATCGAGCGGAACTTCAGGCCCATGAACACTCGCCCGTCTTTCCCTACCCGCGGCTGCCGATAAAACACCGGCCCTCCGTCGTGAAGCTTTACGGCCAGCGCGATAATTCCCCACAACGGCAACGATACGACGAGCCCAAAAGCTGAAAGCAGTACGTCAAAACCCCGTTTGATCATGATGTTCTCAAGAGCCTGCAGCGGGACCGAACAGACCAAGTAGGGAGGCCAGTATGGCTCTGCGATGCCAATCAAAGCTCAATTCCTCTTTCAGCCGGCCCAGGAGTGCGATCCCCTTTGCCCTTTCGAAGGCCTTTTCGACAAGGCTATCGGAGAGTCGCCCGGCGAGTTTCCGGGCGAGATACCCCGTCCACAACTCAGTGCCGAAAGCCGTCTTCCAGTAGCCTTCGAACCGGCCCAAGGTCTGGACACTGAAGTCGCCCTTCTGAAAAGCGCGCAGGATGACCTCGGCAGCCATTTCGGCCGAGAGCAGGCCAAAGTAGATTCCCCCTCCGGTCGAGGTCTTCACGTGCACGGCGGCTTCTCCGATGGCTACGACGCGTTCCGCAACGCAGTTTCCCATCGGCATCTGCCCGATGGCCTTCTGCTGGAATCTGGCTTCGCCCCTCTTCAATCCGGGCGCCACCCTTTGCAAAAGCGCGCTGAAATACGGGCGGGGCTCCTCCCAGCTCATTAATCCCACGCGCACACGGCCGTGCCCTAAAGGGATCTTCCAGCCGAAAGCTCCCGGTGCCACGGACCTCCCCACATATATTTCCGTGGGGTTCATCGCGCCGTCCTTACCCAGTGGGATGTCAGCTTGCACGGCCCGTAAAAACTCGCGAGGCTTCACAAGTCCCAGTGCTCCGTTCAGCTTCCCGCCCACCCCGGAAGCAATCACCGCGACTCGCGCTCCGATTTTTTCCCTCGCGCCCAGCCGGGAACGGAACCGTACGATCGCCCCATGATCTTCGCGCGCCACCGCTTCGACCAAACGGCCGGAGTGCAATTCCGCGCCGGCGGCACGTGCCAGACTCGCCAAGTCGCGGTTGAATTCTGCTTTATCGACCACACGGGCCAGCGGAGTCGGCGAGCGATACTCCAGGCTTCTGCCCGCCGGCGAGACCGCCCGCAGACAGTAAATGTTGTTCAGCACCGGCCGGGACGGCAATCCAAAACGCCCAAAGGCCTCTTCCCCGATCACGCCCGAACAGACCGCGTTATCCCCTACCGACTCCTGGGCGTCGAGAACCGCGACACCCAAACCGGCCGAAGCCAGTCGATAAGCCGCATACAACCCCGCCGGCCCCGCTCCGATCACTGCTACATCGCGCATTAGCATCGGGTTACCTCGCGCCCAGCTCGCTTTCTCAGCTCTTTCTCAAGCTACGCTCTAATCGCTGGACGGACCCACCGGTGGCGCGCCCAAGGCAGCATAAGTCGGGCTGGAGCAGCGATGAGAGAACTCCCGCATAGCGTTCTGTTTCGCCCTTGTCCCGCCTGTCTGGATGAGCTGTTCTGAACTGTCTGTCCTTCACCGCTAGCTGGCCGAATTCAAGTCGGAGTTTTTTGACGCGGAGGCCTCTCGGGAATAGTAATAGCCGTAATACCGATAGCGAGAACTATAGTAGCCGTCAACCCGGTCATCCAGCTTATTGAGTACCGCACCCAGGGTCTTGGCACCGGCCCTATCCAGGATTTGACGAACTCGATGCAATGCACCTCGCGACGTCGAGCCGCTTTCCACAACCAGCACCACTCCATCGGCCAGAGTGGAAAGAAGGATTCCGTCCGTCACCAGCAACAACGGTGGCGAGTCGAGCACGATGTGTTCGAAGCGCTGCCGTAGCTCACCCACCAGCCTCCCCATGGCCGGGGAGGAAACCAGCTCGGCAGGGTTGGCGGGAATCGGCCCAGAAGGCAGCACGGACAGATTGGGAAGCGCCGTGAACGACATCAGTGCCGAATCGATCCCCTGTCCGCCCGTGAGGTAGCTGCTCAGTCCGCTTCCCTCGCCGTCACCATTTCCCAGCCCGAGGGCTTTCAGCACGGTTGGCTTCCGCAGATCCCCGTCAATCAGCAGCACGCGGCCGCCACGCTGGGCCAACGCCAACGCCAGGTTGACGGACGCGAAGGTCTTCCCTTCACTGGGATGCGCACTCGTGACCAGCAGCACTTGCGGCGGCTGTGGGGAACTGGAAAGCAGAATCGAGGTACGCAAGACCCGGAAACATTCCGCCATTTCCGACCCGGGCGCGTTCATAACGGCCAATCCCAGGTTTCCGCTGGCCGGCACTTTCGGAGACTCGCGAGCGAAATACCGGCCATACCGCCCGCGGGACTTCGTTCCCAGCGGAATTATGGCTAAGGTGGGAATCGCAATCTGATTTTCTATGTCTTCCGCCGTCTTGACCGTGCGATCCAGTCCCTCCCGGATAAAGGCCAGGGTCACTCCAAGGATCAAACCCACGAGAAGCCCGACGGCGATGTCCACTCGCTTGTCGGGGCGGATGGGCGTGGTGGGCACCAGCGCCGCATCGGCCAGGCGAACGCTGGTGGCACGCAAGCTCACGGAGACGGTGGCGTCTTTAAGTCGCTTCAGGAGCTCATCGTAAAGCTGCTGATTGGTTTCGAAGTCTCCCTTGAGGATGGTGTACTTGATGAGCAGTTGGTTCAGTTTTTGCACCTCGGCCCTTTGCTCAGCGACATCCTGGGAGAGGAGCTGCTCGCGCCGCACGGCGGTGTGATAATCGCTCTCAATCCGCTGCGTGATCCGCTTCCGCTCCCGGCCAATCAGCGCTTCGACTTCGCTGATCTGATTGCCGAGTTGCTTGACCTTGTAGAAGTTCGGGCCATATTGAGAAGTGGCCGCGGCATACTCGGTGTGGAGTTCGGCGTTTTTCGACTCCAATTGCCCTAGCAGCGCGTCCTCCGCGACGGCGGCCGACTCAGCGCTGTTGCTGCGCGCCGAGTCATAGACCGATTGCTTGTTGGCGCGGTCAACCTGCGCTGCGGTCAGATCGCTGCTCAACTGCGCCAGCCGTTGTTGCACCACGTTCTCTTTGTCACCCAAGTTGGCAATCGAGTATTTCCGCTCGTAGTCCACCAGCGCCTGCTGGGCTTTCTCCACTTTCGCCTTGAGCTCGTCAAGTTGCTGCTCCATCCACGCCGAGGCTTGCCGCGTGGTTTCGTATTTGGAGCGAAAGTTAGATTCCACATAATTCTTGACCAGCGTGTTGGCCACACGTGCTGCCAGGCTCGAATCCACGCTCTCGAAGCTGACTTCCACCAGCCGGCTCTCGTTAAGCAGTTCGACGTGAAGGTGCGTTTTGAAACTCCGGATCAGGCTGGCGGGCGTGGACGCCGTCGAGCCGCTGGTGCTCCCAGGCCAGAGATCTCCTCCCGCCCCGAGTTCCACGCTCTCATTCGCCAGCCCCAGCTCCTGCATGGTTTGCCAGGCCAGGTTGTTGTTCTGCAAAAGATCGACCTGCGTTTGGAGAAACGCCGCGTCCGCCGCCGCGCTGGGATTCAGCTCGTTGAGCGTCTGCAAGGCGGGCGTCTCCGCCTGCACCTCCATGCGCGCGGTGGCCCGGTAAACCGGCTTCATTCGGAAGACAACCACCGTCACGAGTAGTGTGGCGACGAAGGCGACGGTGAAAACCGTACTACGGCGCTTTCTCAGGACTTCCCAGTAGCTCTGGAATGAGTACGCCTCCGGACCCGTTGGCTCGAGGTCCGTAACCGGGTAACCGGAATACCCCAGGCGATCGGGAGAGGCCGCGCTCACCGGAACGAGTTTGTCGTTTTCCGCCATTGTTCCCTATTCCCTAAATCGGCATCCGCCAAATCGACGTAGTCACCGCAGTGTTTACGACCTCCTCGAGTGTCCTCCTGGCCCCACTCTCAGGCACATAAAGGATGTCGCTGGCTAACAAAGGTTGATCCGGAGCATGGTTCGACAAAACCTTCTTGAGATCCACCCGGACTTCCCGCCTTTCGCCCGGAGCGCCCGATGCCTTGCGGATAATGACAGCATGGGCGGGCTTTGCGTCGCGCGTGAAATTGCCCGCCAAAGCGATGGCACGAAGCACCGTCATCTGCTCCTGATCGTTCGAGAGGACGAATCCACCCGCCCGATTCACTGCGCCCAGAACGTAGACAATTCCCGCCCGCTCGACCGTCACCCGGTCGCCCGGATGCAACTCCACGTCCAAGCCGGCGTCGCCGTTCCGCCAGAGCCTTCCCACGTCTACTTTGAGGGTTCGCGCGCTCAATTCGTCGGGGCGCGCCGCGGAGTTCTGCCCCGCCGGTGGAAGAGGCTTCTCCGCGCGCGTTACTATCGCGTAGTTGCCGGCATCGTCGCTCAGACCTTCCGCTTCAGTCAGCAGCTCCAGTAGCGTGGTGTGCCCGTAGACCGGATAGACGCCCGTCTTCTTTGCCGCGCCCGAAAGCACGACGGTGTTCCAGGGCGAAGACTTCACACTCACGGTAATCTGCGGGTCCCGAAGCAGTCCGGCGCCCACGAGGTCCTCGCCAATTCGTTGTGAAAGCTGATCCAGCGTGGAGCCCGCCGCCATCACCGGCCGCGACAACATGGGTAGTGTGATCATCCCATCCCCGTCCACCCGATATTCGCGCGACATCTCTTGCACGCCCACCACATCGATATCCAGAAGATCGTCCCTCGCAACGACGTATCGTTGCCTTGTGGCCAAGTTGGCGGTCGAAGCGCTTGAGGCCCCCGCGCCCGCGCTGGCGACCGGCGCTACGGCCTGGGGCGATATGGGATCCTGCGCCGATGCGGTACCTGCAAGGCAAATCAGGACGAGTTGAGTAAACAGCGCCTGCAATTCAGCCCTCCTCCGGTCTGAGAGATCCAAGGGGTCGTTCTCTTCCCAGCTTCTGCAATGCGGAATTCCGCCTGGGGCTCTCGTTAAACAGAACAAGGACTGCTTTGCGACGGCCTCCGTGGCTCGCACCGGCCGTTGCAGCAGTCATGACCCGGAGCGCAACACTGGCCTTGGCAGCAGGCCCGGCCCGGCGCGCAGCACTGAGCGCCGCAGCAGGTCTCCTCCTTCCGGCAGCAGTGGTCTGTGCAGCACTGTTGGGAAGGCTTCCAGCAAAGCCCCCTGCCGCAGCAGTTTACAAACGCTGCGAGCTTAGGCGGGATGCAAACTCCCATTTCGCCGCAGCACTTCTCAGACGGAAAGCAGCATATCCTGCCGCACTGGACCAGGTGGGGGCCACACTCTCGTGAAGAGTTCGCGAGAGCACGAGAAGCCCTGCCTAAACCCAAGTATGCTAAGATGCCCCCACCCATTAAACTCCCAGCCATCCGTAGCACCTTGCGGCGCGGGATAGGGCTGGCGATAATTCGCGATACGTCATCAATTAGCAGACTCATTTCCTTGCTCCTTTTGCGACCGGATACTTGACGCCTGTACTTCCAGGTGCAACTCCGCCCTGTGGCTTACAGGGGCGTGTCCCGGAAGCCGGCTTGGCCGTATAACCTATCTTCGGCGGGAGGCGGCAGCCGGATGAGTACGAATTGTGGCTGCCTGCAGGCGAGTGGGATGGCTCTCCCGAAGTGCGGGAGTCCCCCCGAGCAGCGCCGGCCTGCCTGGTTGCGACGACAGGCTGGTTTGTGTTCTGATGGTGGGCTACAACCGAACGGAACAAAGGGGGGTTCATGCGAATCAAGGGGCTTCGGCGTGCGGCGGGCAGGCTGGTGCTGATGATGGGCGTGCTATGGCTAGTGGCGCCGTCACTTCTCGACTTTCGACATACTTCTTCGGAACTTTGGGCGCAGCAGAGCGCGGCGGCGCTGAGGGCGGACTCGTCCACTGTGGATGCCGACGGGACGGCACACGTAACGCGGGTGATTCCTGTGCCCAGGACGATCAGCCCCGAGGCGCAGAAGTTCATCTCGCGGCCCGGCCCTTCGGGCCCGGAGCCGACGCTGCCCGAGCGGCGAACGCTAACCGATGCGTTTCGGAAGGCCAGGTCAGAGGAAGCTCGCAAGCTTTATCCGGTGGATATCCGTGAAGAAACTGTGGGTGGGGTGCGCTGTGACGTGATCACTCCGGCGGAGCTGTCAGCCTCGAACCCTGGGGACCGCGTCCTGATCAATGTTCACGGCGGGGGGTTCAACTCGGACTCAGGCTCGCTCGTCGAGGGCATTCCGATTGCCTACCTCACCAAGATTCCCGTAGTTTCGGTCTACTACCGGCTTGCTCCGGAGCACCCGTTTCCCGCCGCGGTTGACGACACCGAAGCAGTCTACAAAGAGCTGTTGAAGACCCACAAGCCCAGCCACGTGGGGTTGTTTGGGACTTCTGCAGGAGCTATTCTGACCGCCGAAGTTGCCTCCCGCTTGCAGCGAGACGGCCTGCCCCTCCCCGCGGCGCTGGGGGTTTTTTCGGGGACCGGCGATTTGAGCCAGCCGGCGGACTCGGACGCTCTCTTTACCATTTGGGGATGGTCCGGGCACCTCGATCCACCCTCGGGGCATCCTCACGCCTCTGCGTACGTGGGAAACACCGATCCCAAAGATCCGGTGCTCTCGCCTCTCTATGCCGACCTGCACGGATTCCCGCCCACGCTCTTCGTGACCAGTACGCGCGATCTGCTGCTGAGCGGCACGACCATCCTGCATAGGGCTTTCCTGCGGGCCGGGGTGGAGGCACAGCTCGTGGTATTCGAAGCGCTGCCGCACGCCTTCTGGTATGACTACCACTTACCGGAGACAAAGGAAGCTCTGGACCTCATGGCGAAGTTTTTCAGCGAAAAGGTGGGCAAATAGGCGGGTGGGCAGGTGGGGAGCGGGCTTCGGAGTCCCGTTTTGGAAGAGGCGCGGCGGAGTCCCAATTTCAGGTTCCAGATTTGAGATTCTGGAAGCTAATGCCTTTCGAACATTTAATCTGAACTCCTCGACCGTTCGATTCACCGACTTCTCGACTCCTCAACCGCACGGCTCTTTGGCTTCCACCGCTTCGTCTCTGCGCCTCTCCGACCCTTTGACTTCTCGACTCCTGAACTCTCGACTTTCGACTATCGACTCAGAAATCGCACAACGATTCGACGTAAGCGGCGGAGCCGTCGCGCAGCCAGCCGTCGAGTTGCGCCGGTTCTTTAAGTTGCTGCCCGCGTGTCCGCGGCACGGCTACAAACCGGCATTTCAATTCTGGCAAGGCCGTCATATCTCCCCAGAGCTTCTCAAACTGGGCTACTGGAAACACGTCTTCCTGGCCTTTTCCCCAGCGCTTCTTCACGTCTTTAAGGGTGATGTAAGTGGGCATGCGGGCGGCCAAGTTGCGGATTGAGGTGTTGAGAAGCTCCGGGTTTGTCAAGTCGCTGCGGGTAAGTCCGAATACGGCGAGGAGTTGGTCAATGTCGATCCAGTAGCTAGCGCTGTTGTACCACGACAAGCGCGATTCAACTTCTTCACTGGGGAGGGCAAGACCCTCGATCAGACGCAGTCGGCCGTCGACATGGGCCAAGCCGCCGCCACGGTCCTCGATGTGGCGGGAGATCACTTCGGTGGTAAGAGCCGCCTCCTGCTCGATGTGGTAGCCGAGCAAACCGGCGTCGGCATTGGCTCCCGTGGTATCGATGTTGTGAACCAGCAGGTATTTCAGCCGCGGCCTTTCTTCGAGCAGTCGTACCAGAGTGCCATTGCGGATAAGGTTCGGCACCTCATACCAATGGCCGACGGGATGCAAGCACTGGAGGGGCACGTTGTCGGTGTAGCTCGAGCCCTCGCCCATTTGTCGCGCCCAAGCGATCAGCGAAGCGTGCAGACTTTCTCGAACTTTCTGGGCCTGCTCGTCGAGCAACTGGTGCGGCATTTCCTCCCAGGCAAAACGCAGATCACGCTCCATGGGCACCAGTCGCAGGCCGATGGCTCGGCCAGGCGAAAGGAGTAGCGGGCCCGTGTAGCCGTAGTTCACTTCGGCGCGCAGATGAGACTCAATGGCATCGTGCGTCAGGTAGCTTGTGGTGATGATGTGGGGCAGCAACGTGCCGTAAAGACGATTCGTCTGACGGCTCTTGGCAAGGTGCGCCTCAACGAAGGTGCGGCGGCGGACACCCAACTTGCAGAAGGGATTGAGAGCCTTGACAACTCCCGCCCCCTTCGTCCAGCGGCTCCCCGCACCTCCCGCAAACGAGACCACAGCCACCATTCCGGCCGCCAACGCGTCTCCGCCGATATCACGGTAGCGGGGCGCCAGCTCGCGCCTGGCGTCAAAAAGGTCATCAGGGCTGAGATCGGTAATCCGGCTGCTCGCAGGCAGGCGGTTTTGCGCCAAGCCGACCCTGCCGCTGCGCAGGTCCGCCTGGATCTGCTCGTGTTCCATCCGGTCGAAGGTGTGCGCCTCCAGGAGGGCTTCAAGGCTTTGCGCGCGCTCCGACTCCTGCGCGCTGTGCGGGATCAGGTGCTCGAAGACGTGCTGCACCATGCCCTGGAACTCCGGGAGTTCGTGGCAGGCAGCCGTAAACCGCTCCAGTTCGGCGCGGCGTGCGGGTGAAAGCAGGCGGGGCTCGATGCGCAGAAGCGGCGGGACGATAAGCTGGTAGTAGGCCGCCGGCATCAGTGCGGAGTTTCCGCGCAACAGCGCCGCCTCAGTTCCACGTTCGTTAATCGCAAAATCGTAGACGACGGGCTCCATGGCAAAAGGAACGGATGACTCCATGCGGCGCCGGGTTTCGCTCATAATGGTTTGCAGGCGCTCCTGCGCCAATCCCTTCCGGTCGGGATTAAAAAGAAATCCCATGCCGCCGCCCGACATTCCGCCGAGCATCCAAAAACCCCAGAAGTCATCACCCATCTCCGTGCGCACGCGGCGAATCAGGGTGTCCGTGTAGAGATTTCCGGCCCAGGGAATCACGGTCTGTATGGGGCCCTCGAAGTTGTGTTCGGTTGAGGCGCCAATCGCCTTGATGTTGCCGTCCTTCAAGTGGCCAATGAGGTCGTCCAGGATGTGAATGGCATCGCCCCGCGCGCGCCATTCGCTGTCCGAACGAAGCAGGTACTTCTCCGTCACCATCTCCAGAATCGGACCTACGTCCTGCGCCATCCCACCATGCACAAGTACGAGACTGCGTTGGAGCTTATCGCGTGTTTCCTGCGGGACTTCTTCAGGGCGAAAGATGAGATGGTCCGGAAGCAGGCAGCCGCGACTAATGCCGAACTCCGGATCGCCTTCCCGTGCCAGGACACCGTAGATGAGTTTGATTCCGGGCCATACGCCGCCGGAATCCTGCCAGCCACCGCCCGAGCCGCCCAGCCATTCGCCCAGGATAGCGCGTGCTGCCACGAGGCGGCGGTCCTGCTCTTCCAGGCCCCCGGTGAGGGCGTGAATCTGGTTCGTGGCACGCATGCACACGGAAATGAGCGAGGCGAGAAGACTGGTGGAGACGGCCAGGCGCGATCCTCGGGGGATGTCATTCACTTTGCTCACGATCTCGATGCCGCACCCCGCTCTGCCGGTGAGACGGATCAAAACATCGGCCAGCGGCTGAGTGGCGCCCTCCATACCCGGCGGAACAATGCCGGAGGCAATCACCGCAGCCTTGAGCAGGCCGAGATAGTCGCGGGCGAAATCGAAAACTTCAGCGATGGTGCTGATTTCAGCGCTGCTCTTGAGGTCCGCACTGACTAGACGCAGCACCGGTTGATCGATGACTCGAAACCATGCTTCCACGGGCGGCTTCGGGGTGCCGGAGCCGCGTACGCTCAGGTCAATCGAAATGTTGAGCACCCGGGCGCCTTCCGGAAAATCCATCCCCAGGAAGAAGATGTCGCTCCAACCACTATGGCTTAGGTCCATGCGGACCGGCGTGGTCTCACGCAGAATAGGAAAGAGTTGACTCGAGGCGTCGCGGGTCAACATCTCGGGACGAATGCGCAACGGCGCGTCGTCGGGGTGAGCGGCTCGGAACATCCACTGATTGCCGCGCACCGAGCGGACACTTCGGCGCACCTGATCGGCAAGGGTTTGAAAACCCAGGGCGCGATAGCCCGCGGCCAGCGCGCTGGAAATGGGGGCGCTCGGACCCTCCGCCGCCTGCTCCGCCAAGAATATATCAAGTGCCTCGTCGAAGCGGCGCTTGAGAAGATTGACGTAGCCCCCGAAAGGAATTCGGGACCGAGGTCCGGTCCCTCCCCTTACGAGAATGTGAAAGCGATGTATCGCGTACAAGTAGAAGAGTGCACGCACCCGCTCGTACAGATTGTCGCTGGTGCGGCGGAAACGGTCGAGCGCCTCGCATTCGGCCAGCAATTCTTCGAGCGGCGAGGCGAGGCAAAGACTATCCAGCGAGCAATTGCGAGTTTCCGGATCGCGGGAGGTAATGACGCGAATCAATCGGCTCATAGGGCGGCTCACGACACGCTTGACGAGGTCGGGAAGCGCATGAAACCAAGATTGCTATGCTGAGCGAAGCGACGGGTCACTGTAGCCATCGTTGTTTAGCCGAATTACGATCAACCGCAGAGACCTTTGGCCGCGCTCAGAATCGTGGGTCTTCAGTTCTTTCACGGTTTCTGCCAGGGTACCGCCGGCTCCCGATTCTACGGCGCCCGGTGCGCGGCCATCTCGCGCTCCGCGAGCAGTTCCAGCAGGTGCGACAGCACCTCGTCGCGCTCCCGGCCGCTGAGCGCCAGCGCCAGTTGCGCGATCAGCAAGCCGTAACGGGCGCCGAGATCATACCGCTTGCCGGTATCTTCAAGCGCCAGATACTGCTCCTGACGGGCGAGCTCGGCGAGGGCAGCCGAGAGGGAGACGGGGCCGGCATCCCGTTTGGCCAACAAACGCCCAAGCAGATCCAATACTGTGGGAGTGAAAACGTGGATGCCGAAGAAACACAAGTAGTAACCGGCCCTGATTCCCGGCACCATGAGCCGCTGCTCGGCTTCCGTCGGGGTAGGCTTTTCTATCACCGTCTCGACGCGATAAAGCCCCTGACGGCCGGGTACCCGCCGCCCAGCCACGGCGCCATACCGTGGCAGTAAACTTTCCCGTGTAGGCTGCACGCCGGATGCCGAACACGATTCGCCCTCAGCAAGTTCTACCAGACGCTGCACACCGGGAGTCGCGGCGCTCACATACAAATGGTCCCCGACCAAGTGCAGGAAAGGCTCGTTGCCAACGAACTCTCGCGCGCAGTAGATGGCGTGGCCGTATCCTCCCGGGCGCTCTTGCGGAACGAACCGCACGGCGCCTGCCAGGCTTCCGGCGGCTTGTGCGTATCGAGCCTCATCGCCCGGCCACACCACGACACAAACTTCCCCAACGTTCGCGGTGAGCGCCTGCCCGATGAGGATGCCGAGAACGGACTTTTCAACTCCATCGTGGATTAGAGTTTGCAGCGGGAGGGCACGCTGATTCGCTCCCGCCGCAGTGATGACCGCTTTCCTGACCCTCAATTTGGATGCTCCCCTTCCGTGACTTCTCCGCGCTCTGCCAAGATCGGCTGGAGACTGCCGCCAGCCGTGGCGTCGCTCAGCCACGACGGCAAGCATTATACCCGTACCGCTGCAAAAAGGAGAATTCCGAACAAATAGTTAATAGTCGCGTCAATACTTGACGCTGATTGGCCTATACGCTCTACTAAGATTGTCCCGGGGTAGGAGCTCGATAATCTCAAAATTGCCTGTTCTTGGTCGGTAGCTGATTTCTCGGATTCGTGTCGAGTCTGGGGGGAGCAGCTGTCCCTGTCGGCGCTTTTCGCTCGGCGAACGCACAACGGGGCGACGCCAGGGCGCGTGACTGCGCCTTGGACGATTGCCGCCGCCGCAGACGCGTCGTCTCTGAGTAACGCGCCACAGCCGGCTGACAGGGCGCGTAGGCAGAAATCAACTAATGCTGTGCCCGGGAGAGACGCGGTACCTGGGCTCTTACGTGTGCCGTGGGCAATGCGGGAGGGGGAAAAACTATGAGCGCACTTATAGACGACATTTCACGGGCTATTGCCAGCCCTGTTTCCAGGAGAAAAGCGTTCAAAATGATTAGCGGTGCCATGCTGGCCTCCTTGGGCCTGGGAAGGGCTGCCCGCATCTTGGGAGCGCCGCCCGGGACCGCTCCAAAGTGTCCAAACCACCAGGTCCTGTGCAACGGGAAGTGCTATCCCAGTGGCTACACTTGCTGCGGCACGTCGGCGTGCGACGGTGACCAAATCTGCTGTTCAAACAATCACTGTTGCGACGATGCGAAAACCTGCTGCGGCTCAGGGTGTTGCAATCGTGGTTCGACCTGCTGCGGAGGCAAGACCTGCTGCGGTTCTGGTTCGACCTGCTGCGGCAACAACACCTGCTGCGCGTGTGGGGTCGCTTGCTGTAACGGCAAATGCTGCTCCACTCCCCGCGCGATCTGCTGCGGCGGCGCGTGTTGCCCGGAAGGCTATCTCTGCTGCGCCAACAAATGCGTAAAGAACCGGCCGTCACAGAGCTGTATCTGTATACCGGTGTAAGGTCTCCAACTCATTTTGCTATAAGCTCGACGAAGTGATTTGAGGATCCAGTTTGAGAGCGTAGCCGCGTATTTATTCGTCAACTGCCGGATCGGAGGCCGGTGTAGTCCGCCCCCACAACAGCGTACGCTTCCATCTCCGCCGCAATCACCTTGACAGGACGTGACCCCAGGGACACAAGAGTTCGCCGTGAAGGCGAGCGCTAACACAAAGAACCTCAGCAGTGTGGCTTTTGTGTTAGGCTCGTGTGGCCGCGTGACATTTACCGGGCCGCGGGAGTGATACTCGACGGCTGAAGCCGGTACGGAGATGACCCATGATTCGACGCATCAGCTTGTTTCTGATTCTCGCTTTAATCTCGCTCATACCTGTCGGAAACCGCTTTTCAGCCACACAGCCCGAGGTCCGTGCAAGCCTTAGTAGTGGGGGAGGGCAAGCGCAAGGCGGCGGTCTGTATGCCGGTTTCCTCGACCCTCCGCGCGAATACTCGACCATGCCGTTCTGGTTCTGGAACGGCAAAATGGAAGGGCCAAAGATCCAGGAAGAAATCCGACGGATGGTCGACCAGCACGTTTATGGGGCGTTTTTACATGCGCGGGACGGCCTCGAGACCCCGTACCATTCCGAGGAATGGTGGCAAGGCATTGGCGCCGGCCTCGAGCAGGCCAAGCGTAGCGGCTTCGAATTCAACTTCGTCGACGAATACGACTGGCCCTCCGGCGAGGCGCGCAACATCTGGATGGCCGGTAACCACCAGAGCGAGGTACTGGCGCGAAAACCGGAATACCGGATGAGGAGCTTGAGCTACAAGGCGGAAGTGGTCAAGGGTCCAAGAGAGGTCACAATTGCCGCTCCGCCCGAGCTCCAGGCCGTGGTCGCAGCTCGCTGGCTGGGCGAGAATCGGATCGACGGGCAAAGCTTGCAACTCCTGGCCGCACCAGCGGAATCGGGACAAGTCAAATGGCAGGCCGGCGACGGAGATTGGGTCATCGTCGAGTTCTATCTCGAGCCTTCGATGGGCTTTGACGGTGGGTTCGTGGACTTGATGAATCCACTGGCGATGAAGTCGTTCTTCGATCTCGCCTACGGCGAATTCCACCGGCGCTTCGGGGCATACTTCGGCAGCACCATTCATTATTCATTCGCCGACCATGAAGGCGACTACGGTTACCGCATCGCCTGGACACCCGCTCTCTTCGACGCTTTTACAAAGCGTACGGGCTACGATCTTCACAAAGTCCTGCCGCTACTGATCTACAACGGGGGTGATTCCACAACCAAGGTCCGATGCGACTACCTGGCGACCGTTACCCAGCTCTATCAAGAGTCTTTCTGGAAAGGAATTACCGACGGGGCAGCCGAATTCGGCATCGGCCGGACTGGTCATGCGTGGGAAGAATCGCTCCAGTGGGCCGCCGCGCTGGAAGGCAGCCTATTTGCCGTCGAACGCGGCCTCAACCCCGTGGGCGTTGATTCCCTCGTTGATTTTGGCCGCCAGCCGCTCAACTTCAAGGTCGCTCAATCCGTGGCAGACTTCGAAGGGCGCCGATTCATGTGTGAAAACCAGGGAGTGCAAGGGACGGATTCTTACCTGGACATGGAGGGTTTGCGCCGCGGAACGAACGGAATTGGTTTGTGGGGAGTTAACCTCTTTGTGGGTCACGCTTTCAATTACGATGCCTCGCGTGCGAACTATCCTCCCGATTGGCTGCATCAACCGTACTGGTCTTACTTCCACTATTATGCGGACTATACCCGGCGCATCAGCTACATGAATTCCGAGAGCCGCCACGCCGCCAATGTCCTGCTCTACTATCCCATCCTTTCGATATGGGCACACTCCGATCCTGTTTTCTCCGGCAGCGCGCCTTATAATCAGATCGAGACGCCGGCGGTTTGGAAAAACCTCACCATCACGGTCAACGATTATTACACGCGTCTTATCCTCCGCCTCGCGGACCGGCAATGGGATTACAACATCGCCGATGACAGCTATCTGGCCGGAGCTCGCGTCGAGGGTAAAGAGTTGGTGATCGGCCCGCAGCGGTTCCGGGCGATCATCCTGCCGCCCATCAGCACGATCGGCCGATCAAGTTTGGACAAGATTCATGAGTTTTATGAGGCCGGAGGCGAGGTGTTTGGAATTCGCATGCTGCCGACTTCTTCGCCCGAAGCGGGAGACAATGATGCCGAAGTAATAGAAGGGATTGACGCTCTGTTCGGGGCGAAAGCGAGTGAGACGCCGACGGCTTTCACAGAACAGCAAGGCGCCGCAGGCGGCCATGCCTACTTCGTGTCGCACGATGTTGAGACCTTGATTGACTTGCTGGATTCCAATGTTCCTAAAGACGTGCGAGTAATTTCAGGCTCCTCGGGCAGCCTCTACTTTGAACACCGTGAAAAGATGGGAAGGAACTACTACTGGGTAGTCAACGACTCTGATCGGCCTCGAACCAATCAAATTCTCCTCGCAACGGCAGGCATACCCGAAAAATGGGATGCGCTAAGTGGCAAGCGGTCGCCCTTGTTCTACGTGAACCGTCCGCAGGGAACCGAAGCGCGGCTGGATTTCGCGCCGTGGGACGCTTACTACGTGGTTTTCAATCCGCTCGAGGGGCAGGGGCAGAAAGCCGAACTCGTGAGCACGAACGCGGAAAGTGTGGTGCTGGTTTCGCGCCAGCCTGACGCCATCCAGGCACGAGTCTCGGCGCACGCCACCCAACCCGACCTCGAAGTCACCATGCGCGCTGACGGCCAAATCTATCGGGCGCGCAGTCCTATCCCTCACTTAGATCCCATTTCGCTCTCCGGGAATTGGCGATTTCGTCCCGAGCCTGAGCGGGTGGAGGTTCCCTATGTGAAGGTCAAAGACGCCCCGGAAGGCGAAGGGGAAAAGCTGGGATGGTCGAGCCCCACGTTCGACGACACTGCCTGGCCATCCCAGTGGCTGAGCGAGGCGGAGAATACCGTGCGCAACTGGATCGTCGTCGGCCCGTTCCCCAACACGGATGATGCGGGATTCGATACGGCCTACCCGCCCGAAGCCGAGTTTAAGCCGGAGAAGATGTACGCAGGTCTGAACGGCGATTTAGTGGGCTGGAAGCGCTATTACGGCGACGAGCCTTACCTGACATTGGGACATTGGAACATCTGGATGCTGACGGAAGGCGGCCCCTTCGACGACTCGGCCCACATCGTCCAGTTTAACCGCGCCCTGGATACGGCAGGGCACGAATGGATCACGAGCTACGCCCTCACTTATCTTTTTTCGCCCCAAAACCAGCAAGCTGATTTCGTGATCGCGGCCGACAATTGCGTCAAGGTATGGCTGAACCACCAGCAGGTATTCGCTCGCCTGCGCCACCCCTTCTGGTACGAGATGAACGACAACTGGGCTGACCGAATCCCCGTCGACTTGCGCGCGGGCTGGAATGAAGTGCTGCTGAAAGTTGGCGAGGGCAGAGGTGCCGCCAGCGGCTATTACGGATTCACCTTCAGGGTCGCGGACCGGGAAGGCAGAACTCTGCGCGGCATCATTAACGGCATGCTGCCCTACGATGTGCAGAAGGCGGCAAGCACCATTCCGCCCAGGCGCTGGTACCGAACGCAAATTCCTCCCGGTATCACGGCCGTAGCTCCGCCCGCGTTTCACGGTCCTTATCGACTGATCTTGAATGGCGTTGAACTTAAGCCCTCGGGCGGCTCCCCAGTGGATATTCGTCCACTGCGACGCACAGACAAGAACACGCTTGCCATTGTGGCGCGCGCGGACGACCGTTTAAGTTCCCCCGTGGAATTTGTGAGTGGAACGACGCCCTTCGCTCTCGTGTCGTGGACGAAGACGCCGCTGGCCAATTTCTCCGGAGCTGCGATCTATGAGAAGAGCTTCCTCGTACCCGATTCTTATCAGGGCAAGAAACTGATCCTCGACCTGGGCCGGGTAAGCTCCGTGGCGGAAGTCTATGTCAACGGACGACCGGCGGGCACCTTAGTGTGGCGGCCCTACAAACTCGATATCACCGAGTTTATAAAGCCGGGCGAGAATCAACTGAAGATCCGCGTCACGAACACCGAAGCCAATGCTCGCGCGGTGGGGCCATCGCATCGGATTCTTGCTAATATCGACGTCTGCGGGCTCGAGGGTCCAGTCGAGATCGTGCCGTACACGGAACAGACGCTGGTTCTGAAATCCGAAAAGAAATAGGTCTTACGCCACGCGTTTTAGGGGAATGGCAGGCAGCCGCTTTAACGCGCGATTCGCCGGGTCGATGGTGATGCCCACGGATTCTAGCGCCGTGACCCCGAGTATCGGCTCCACATCATCAGGACCGAAAATCACGCGTCCAGCGGTAATTTCACCCATGAACCGAATCTCGACCAGGCCGAAGGCGTATTCGTGTTTGGTCCCGTCGGCCAATTCGTACATCATCTTTCCAACCGGTTGCACTTCGATTTGCCGGAGCTTGCTCGCCGGAGCCAGGCAATCCGTGGCTCCGGTATCCACGAGGAAGTCCGCTTCATAAGCGCCGGCCGCGCTTCCTAAGCGCTTTAAGGCAACGGTCACGTGTACGAGTCCCATCGACTGCTCCTGACTCTATGGTACGCACTGGAAACGCCGGAAAGCAAGAGGGCCTGGTGTGCTGCCCTGATTTGAACGCGCGCCGGCCTGAAGGCCAGCGCCTAACAGAGCCTACATACATAGCATATCATTCATTCGCTGCCCGTCAGCCGGAACGAATAGCTTCCCGATCCGACCTGAAAAACAACCTTCTTTCCATCCTGGGTGGCGGCTTTCACGCCCGGATCGCCGCTCACGTAGCGGCCGTTCTCCCAGACCACCCGGTCGCCTTCCCGAATCACCACATCCGTCATCTGTGCTTCAGGCGGAACGACGACCTGGGCATCGCTCGAGACCGGAACAGTAACGTCGAGCGTGATGACGCCGGGGGAATGACTCCACGATGAAGAGACGGTTCCGCGGATGGTCTCCACGGAAGCGCTGGCCCAGTGCAGGTCTTCGACAATCTGCGGGGCGATGCGAATGCGCTGGTAGCCCACGCTTTCGGGGCCCAGGTTAATCCCGCCCAGAGCGTTGTAGAACCACGCCCCCACACTGCCGAACATAATATGGTCATGAGAGTTCATGGCTGGCCCGGCTTTATCCTGCCAGAGTTCCCAGAGGGTGGTTGCGCCGCGCTCGACCATGTAGCCCCAACTGGGGTACGTGGTCTGCACGGCCAGATCGTAAGCCAGGTCTGAGCGCCCGAGAGAGGTAAGCAGAGGCATCAGAAATTTGACGCCGATGAATCCTGTGGTCAGGTGCGTGTTGTGGCCGTACACGATGTCGTCCGTCAGCCTGCGCTGGACGGCTTCGCGATGCTCTTTGGGGACCAAATCCAGGAACAGCGCCATGGCGTTGGCCGTTTGGGTTCCGTTCGCGTAGTTGTCCGTATGGGCGTCAAAGAAGGTACGATTCAGAGCGTCTTTAACCTGGCCGGCCAGTTGCCCATAGGATGCGGCCTCGTCGGACTTTCCTAAAATCTGAGCCATCTTCGAGAAAAGCGAGACGTCGTAGTAGTACCAGACGTCGCCGATGTAGTCGCCGGGCGTATGGGCCAATTCCACCCAGTCGCCCTCCCAGTGCAGGCGATAAACATTGTCCTGCGCGTGGCTGCGCAGAAACGCGACATATTTCTTCAGAGCGTCGTAATTCTCCTCCAGGATGCGGCGGTCTCCGTACTGTTGCCACATATACCAGCACAACAGCGGATAAGCCGTTTGCCAGCCAAGGTCGCCCGGGACGCCGCCGTACTTGCGAGGAACCGTGTCGGGCAGCGAGCCGTCGGGGAACTGGGCGTCGCGAATGTCGCGAATGAAATTGGTATAAAAAGCAGCCATGTCAAAATTCATCATGGCCTCTTCCGCCGTCGCCTGCGCATCACCCATCCATCCCTGCCGCTCGTTGCGCTGATCGCAGTCCGTGGGTATGCTGAACAGGTTGGTGAGCTGCGACCAGTGGATCAGTCGCTGGATGTCGTTCAATATTTGCTTCGAAGCAACAAAACTCCCCGCCGCCCCCACGGCGGTATGCACAACCCGGCCACGCAAAGAGTCCAGGCTGGGTGTTCCCGGAAACCCTGTCACTTCGACGTAGCGGAAGCCGTGATAGGTGAATCGCGGCTCGTACGTTTCCTCCCCTTGGCCCTTCAAGGTGTAAATATTGCGCGATTTCGCCTCGCCCAGGTTCTCGCGATTGATCATCCCGTCGGGGTAGACCAACTCCGTAAAACGCAGCGTCACCTGCGTTCCCGCCGGGCCCTGCACTCGAAGTTGCACCCAGCCGCTCATGTTCTGGCCCATGTCGAACACGAAGACGCCCGGCCTGGGACTGGCGATGCTGCGCGGCGCCATCGAGTCGACGACGCGAATCGGCGGCATCATCTGCGCGGAAAGGACTCCCTTCGAGCCCTCGACCGTCTGCGCCGCACTCCAGGTCGAATCGTCGAACCCCGGCTGGTCCCACCCAGGCTGCTCGCGCCGCGCGTCGTAAACTTCTCCGTCATAGACACTGTCGCTGACGATGGGGCCCTGCGCCGCTTTCCAGGAACCATCGCTTACCACGGACACGGTCTTCCCGTCTTCGAATTCGATATTGACCTGAAGCAAGAGCGCCGGAGCCTTGTAGTAGGGCCCTACTTCCGGGTCGAAGAAGCGCCTGCCGAGCGTGGCCCAACCGCCGCCCAGCATCGCTCCGAAGGCGTTCCTTCCGCTGCGCAGCCGGCGAGTGACATCGTACGTGGTGTAGAGGACTCGCTTGGGGTAGGTCGTAAAAGCCGGGTCGAGGACATTCCTCCCTACCTTCTCCCCGTTGATCCTGAGCTCGTAGTAGCCGAGCGCGGTGACGTAGGCGCGGGCGCGGACAATCCTGCCCTGGAGGTCGATCTCCTTTCGGAGCAGGTTCCCCTCGATCCATTGTCCTTTCCACTCATCTCGGGAGAGCAGGCCCATCTCAAATTGAGCGGCGGCGCTGTATGGGCTTGCGTTGCCCGCCGTGTCCCAGTACCGGACTTTCCAGTAGTATGTCTTCCCGCTGGAGAGGGATTTCCCCGCATAGACCACCTGGATCGAGTCGCTCGAGTCTACTTTTCGCGAGTCCCAGACGTCGCCGCCATCCCGCGCCAGGCCATCGGCGCTGCCGGCGATCAGAATCTGATACGCGGTCTGCATCTGGGCTCGCTCAGTGTGATGGAGCACCCACGAAAACCGGGGCTTCTGAACATCAGCGCCCATGGGATTGGAAAGGTATTCGCAGCGCAAGTCGGTTGGAGCCGCCGGGCCTTCCGCTCCGTAGACAACGCCCGCCGAACCTAGGAAAAGAAATACAAATGCCCGCATCACCTGCAAACGCCGGTTTCCGTCGAACATGACACACCTCGAAAAGGAAATTCCCCAGAATGGTCTGCCATCATGCCTCAGACGTGGAAGCCTGTCAATTCATGAGGGGGCGGAAGAGTGGTGTCGGGTGCGAGGTCAATGCACATTGCGGGCAAGCTTGTCTAGCCGACTACTTGTCACTTTCGCGCCTCGTCTTGAATTCCCGAAGTTCAGTTCGTTTTCGCAAAACGTGGTGTTTTTTGCTCCATTTGAGGTCAAATTACCGTCAAACTGCGCGTAAAACGCGCAAATTGCGCATCATAAAAAAAGGTGACTTCCTTTGTTTTCAGCCAGTTCTTAGCTTCGTTCCCACTATTTTCCATTTTTTGTAGAAGGCCGGTCTCCTGCCTGGCAAGGAGTATTCCAGGTTCTCGCAAAGGTCGAGGCATCACCAGACTTGCCTACGACAATAAGTCCACCACTTGACCATACTGATAGGCTATCATAGGTCCCCAAGTTTGTCAAGCGGAAAATGCAAACTCTGGTCCATCGATTACGCAAAACCTCCGGAGGGATGACGGCGTAGCGCGGGCGGGACGGCAACTCTTCAGTCGCACTCGCCGCATCCTTGACTCGATCATATCGCTGGCATATTATTTGGCGGAAGGGCAAAGTTGAGATCGACGGTTACGCACTCAACATTACAACCCCCGATGAAGGTGCTGACCCCCGCAGTCCTGTTGATGCTTGGGTTGAGCGCCTGCCTGACGACGGCCGCAGGATCACAATCCTTCCCGCAACAAGGCGCGCCGCGCGGGGCCTCTGCCGATAGCCTCCGGGCGGCAATTCAATTTATCCAGCAGGAGCGGTACAAGGAAGCGGAAGGCAAGCTGCTCGAGGCCGTGAAACTCGATCCCTCCTCGGCCCAAGCTTACTTCTATCTCGGGGTTGCAACTCAAAAGCTCGGACGCCCGGCGGAGGCTGAGGGGTATTTCCGCCGCTCACTCGAGCTGGGCCCCCGATCGGTCAACACCCTGTACAACCTCGGCGTGCTGCTGCTCGAGGAAGGGAAAGCCGGCGAAGCAGCCGGGTACCTCGAAAAGGCGAACCGGGCCGGCCCTCCCAGCCCTGATATCTACGTCAGCTTGATTCGCGCCTACCTTGAATCCAAGCAGCAGGACCGGGCACTCGAGCTGGCGGCAACGGTGGACGGCAAGTTGCGGGATTCGGCCGCCTACCAACTCGCACTGGGCCAGTGCTTCCTGGATCACGGGCTGACGGAGCAGGCAATCGGCTCCCTGAAGGCTGCAGATCGCCTCATGCCAAAGCAGCCCGAAATCGTTCTGCCGCTGGCGGCGGCTTACCTGCAGCAGAACGATGCATCCCGAGCTGAGGCGGTTCTCGCTACGGTGTCGCAGGCGGCGGGAAGCACAGCGGAATACCATCGCCTGCGTGCGGCCATCGACATTCTGGCAGGTAACAAAGCTGACGCTTTGGCGGAGATCAGCCGGGCCGTTGAACTGGCGCCTGACAATCCCTCCTACCTTCTTACCCAGGCTCGCTACGAACAAAAATACGGCGAGCAGCAGAAGGCGGTCGCTATCCTCGAGAAGGCGGAGCAGTTAGCCCCGAGTTCTCCGGAAATCCCGTACAGCATCGCGGTCAGCTATTTCGTTGCCGACGATTTTGCGATCGCTGCCCAATATCTGAAGCGCTCGCTGGCTCTGCAACCTGAGAACGACCGGGCCATCTTCCTACTGGGCTTGACGGAATTCTCGCAATCCCAGAGTGCGGCGGCGGATCAGCACCTGAGGCGGGCTGTGGAGCTGCAGCCGGGCAACCCCTACTATCACTGCTTTTTGGGGATGATGCTTATCTCCACGGAAAAGAACACGGGGCAATACGTGGAAGCCCAAAAGGAGATTGAACGGAGCATTCAGCTCCGGCCATCCTACGCGCTGGCGCACTACCAGTTAGGCCGTCTGCTGGTGCGGGAAAACGATTACGCCGCCGCCCGCCGCGAACTAGAGAAGGCCGTTACACTGCAAGCGGCTTTCCCGGAGGCGTATTTTCAACTGGCGCACGCTTATACGAGATTGGGAGAAAAAGAGAAAGCCAAGGCTGCCCTGGCGGAGTTCCAAAAATATCATGCCGAAGAGTACTCAGAGCGCCAGGAAGTGTTGAAGCAGGCGCAGAAAGCGGTACAGGGACAGTAGAGCCCTTTTTCACCACTGAGGCACTAAGGCACAGAGACATTGAAAACGGAAGATCTCTTTCTCTGTGCCTCTGTGTCTCCGTGGTGAAGTTGCGGTGGGGCGGCCACGAGGGCCGCCCCTACGTTGACAAGCTAGAACGTAATTCTCAATGCTCCTTCCAATTGCCGCGGGTCGGCGGTGCTGGTGGTTTGGCCGAACGCGCCATCGCCCAGACCCGTATCCAGACCATTGAAGTTCGGATGGTTGAAGATATTGAATGCCTCGAACCTCAACTGGATCTTAAGCCGTTCTGTGGCTGCAAATGTCTTATAGAGCGCCCAGTTCCACACTTGCAGCGGGGGCCCAATAACGTTCCCATAGGCGCAGTTGCCGTAGAACCCATAGAGCGGTGCGACAAACGCGGCCTTGTTGAACCACTCTGCATGCGTTCTGGGACCGCCGGTGGAGGCCACGCAGTCAGGAACGCCCGCCAATCCGCTCACGCCGGTGCTGAGGCCAATATTGTTCGGGGCGCCGCTCACGAAGGTGGTGATTCCCGAGAATGTCCAGTCTCCCAGAGCCCTCCCCGTGAAATCGTGCCGGGCCTTCAGGAAAGGCATATGCCAGATGTAGCTGCCGTTGAAGAATTGATGTTGTCCTTGTCCCGGTTGTCCGTATATGAGGCTCGGGTGAGCGAAGTCAAGGTAGGGACTCTGATATCCGATATCGTTGGTCAGGCTGTGCTGCCATGTGTAGGCGAGCGTAAGGGTCAAACCCTTGTGCGTCACGTAGCGGTAGCCGGCCTGAAGAGAATTGTAGGCAGCCATGGCTGGCCACTCAGCGGCCGACTGGCCTTGGCCGGAGATTCCGTTATACATCGGAATGGGGCGCGTGTAGGTAGCGGAGTCGGCGCCCGTGTTGAGGCAGGGATCAAATTGGAACCCCCCCGGTTGGGTGTACGACTCGCCCGGAGACAGGGCGCAACCGGCAATGGAGGGGGCGGCGACGGGGAGCGGAAAATTATGATCGTAGCCGAGCGAGTAGTTGTTGGTGTGGCTACCGACGTAGGCAATATTGAAGACCCCACCGGGAACGATCTCGCGCTCGATCGTAAAGCTGTAGGTCTGGGTTCGCTGGGGGCTAAAAGTGGAGTTCGGCGCCCCGACCGTGTTAATGCCGAAAGCCGATTGAGCCCCAGGAGAGCCCAGGCTCGGTTCGGTCACCGTGCCGTTGAGGAGCGTGACGCCTTGCGTGAAGCCCGGGTTGCTCAAGTCGCCATTGTAAAGAGCGAAGGGAATGCGCCCGTAACTAAGGCCGTATCCGCCTCGGAAAACTGTCTTGCCGTTCCCCGAGGGATCATAAGCAAAGCCAACCCGAGGAGCGAAGTGGATGCCAGATTTGAAGATTCCATCAGGCACGTTGGGTGTGGCCTTGGCAAGCGGGAATCTCGAGTTGGGCTGGAAACTCGAGGGGAAGACGATGCCGTCCAGAAGGTTCGCCACCGCGCCCGTTGCCGTAATTGGGACATTCGAGGAATTGGAAAGGTAAAGGCCATTGGGTTCAACCACGGGCGCCTGACTCGGGTCATACAGGGCAGGATCAAAGTCGCTGACGCCGTTGCCTTGCATGGTGTCGGGGGAGTAATAAGCTGATCGCAAGCCCAGGTTAACGGTCAGCTTTTTATTTACTTTCCAGTCATCCTGGAAGTAGTTTTCGTTCTGAATGTAGCGGAAAGAGCCGCGCAGCCGGATGTTGTTCTGTGAGAAGGAGGAGTCCAAGCCCAGCAGGTAGTCGGCGATGGGGTCGCCCGAGTGCACGCCGGAGAACGAATAGCTGCCCTCAGTGGTGGCGAAGTTACTCTGGCGCTTGATACCCCAGATCAACATCAGACCGGCTTGCAACGTGTGTCCACCCTTAATCTTGGTGAAGTCTTCGGAAAGCACATTCTCCTGGTCGCTGGCGTTGATGGGGAGTCCGCCATTGCCCGTTCCTGACCATCCTTCGGCAAAGCCAATGTCAGGAGCGCGATTGGTTTGGTCAGCCCCATACCCAAAGGGCAGATTGATTGAGAGGTTCAGGCCGGTGCGGAATGCCGCGCCGGATATGCCCAGCCGAGGCTTGTCATCGGTTTGCGTAACGGTGAATTGATTGATGGTCGTAGGATTAATGTTGGTCGTCAACTGCACCATGTTATTGAAACCGGTCTGTTTGAAGAAGTTCGTTTCGGAGGGTTCGGGATTTGACGCCCAGGACAAATAGGGGAAGGAATCCGTGGCGGTCTCGTAGGAGATGCGCGCCAACAACAGCCACTTGTCGTTGAAGCGGTGGTCGATGCGCTCCGTGTAGTCTTGGCCGTCATTGATCTCCGCTCCCGTGTCGATGTAGTTGTTAAAGCCGCTTTGGTTGGGAAGGTACGGCCAGAAATGCTGCATCATCGCGACCGAGTTGGGATCCATACAAGACTTGTTGATGGTGTCGAGATTTGTCCCGTTCAACCCGCTGGCGGAGAGGCAGTTCACTCCCGGATACTCGCTCGCCAGAATGGCCGCGGAGGCGGAATCCAGGCTCAGGCCGTTACTGTTAATCCCAAACAGCGTGGGATCGTGGCTGAAGTCACCATTCCTCATCGCTTGGGGGATAATCGCGCCGACGTTCGACAAGCCGCCGTGGCGAATGCGGAACTCTTCGTTTGTGAAGAAGAAGGTCTTTGACTTGTCGGTGTTGTAGTGTCCGGGAATGTAAACGGGGCCGCCCAGGCTGCCTCCGAAGATATTCTGACGCAAGCTGCTCAGGGTCCCGCCGCCGGCGTTGTTGAACCAGTTGTTGGCGTCAACCTTGTCATTACGCAGGTAGTCGTAGGCGTTGCCGTGGAAATCCTTGGTCCCGGATTTTGTGGCCGCCTGGAATTGCGCCCCGCCCAGCCATCCATACTTGGCGCTGTAGTTGTCCTTGAGGACTTTGAACTCAGAGATGGAATCAATGGGCTGAAGAACGTTTTCTCCCTGCATACTGCCCGTGTTCATGTTGTAAGCGCCGTCGGTGGTGAAGAGGTTCTGATACTGGTCGAGTCCGTTGACGCTCAGCGCTTGCGAACTCGTGAAGCCCACACCCACGGCGCCTTTTCCGGCGTTCAGGTCGTTAATGCCCGGAATCAAGGCGGACAGATCGCGGAAGTCGCGGCCGTTCAACTGAAGTTCGGAGACCTCCTCGCCGGCGATCACGCCGCTCGACTCGCCGGTCTGAGTATTGACCTGAACGCTGGTGGCGGTCACGGTCACTTCCGTCTGGGCCGAGCCCACGCGGAGAATGGCGTTGACCTGAACGTGCGCGCTTGGATCAATAATCACGTCCTGAGAGACATAGGTCTCGAAGCCCTGCTTGCTGATCGTCACGTTCATGTGGGCTTCGTTGGAAGGGAGCGCCAGAACTTCATAGCGCCCCGCGGAATCGGTCTTCGTCTCGTGCTTGATTCCGGTGGCAACTTCCGTGATCGTAACGGCTGCGTCCGGCACAACCGCGCCGGTTTGGTCGGTCACCACGCCGAGAATCGTGCCGGTGGTAGCGGCCTGACCGCGCGCAGGGCGTGCGGCCGGGCCCAGTAGACAAGACAGGCTTACTCCTACTGCAAGCAATGCAAGAAGCTTACTCCTCATTTCCGCCTCCTTTAGGCAGCTTTGCTCGATGCAGTCGCAGAAAGTTTTGTAGCGTGCCGAAGGTCCGGCACACAAATATGCTGTGGCAGCTCAGCCCTAGTTCAAAACCCGACGGAAAAGGGGAATCGGCAACCCTACCCCGGTTGCCGGCAAGTCCGGCCAGCAAGGACGCCGGTCGGACAAAGTGCACATTAAACGAACAACTAATTCTGTATGCCACAAAGGAACTATGCTGTCAAGAAGAATCCGTTATAAGATCCCATCAGTCATACAACCGCCGCCTTCCGGTAGCGGGGGTGGCAGGGGGCTTTTTGCCGCAGACAAGGATGCTTGTGCTCTCACGTCATGTGCTAAAATCGCGCCATGAGGGCCGCAACAGGTGCGAGAAAAACGACCCTGGGTAGTTCCTGGCTCTGGGTGTTTGTGGTGCTGGCGCTGGGAGCAGGCTTCGCAACTTCCCAAGAGTCCGCTGCCCAGCACTTTGCGCGAGCCGGCCAGCTAGCCCAAAGCGGCAAGATCGAGGAGGCCGTGCGAGAGTACCGTGCAGGCCTTGCCCTCGATCCCAAATCCGCGGCAGCCCACAACAACCTGGCCGCCCTGTATTTTCAGGAACATAAGTTTCGCGAAGCGGCGGCTGCCTTCCAGAAGGCACACGACCTGAGACCGCAGGACCCGGCCATCAGCTTCAACCTGGGGCTGGCTCTCTTCAACGCCGGTGAACCGCGAGCAGCGATTGCCCCTCTTGAGGAGGGCAGGGCCGATCCCCAGCACGCCGTCGATGCCCTTTATCTAATGGGGGTGTGCTACTTCGATCTTAAGCAGTGGGACCACTCGATTCAAGAACTCGAGGTCGTGCGGCGGTCACGCCCTGACGACGAAAAAGTCCTCTTCATTCTTGCCAAGGATTACCACAACGCCGGAGCGCCGGCGAAGTCCCTTGAGGCAGCGGCGCAACTGCTCAAGACCCACCCTGATTCCCTCTATATCCATGAGATGCTCGGCGAAGCTTACGACACGGCCAGCCAGCCACAGAAAGCCGAAGCGGAATTCAAGCAGGCCATTGCGGCGTCCCCCCAAGTCCCTGAACTGCACTTGATGCTGGGATACCTGTATTGGAGATGGAAACGCTACTCGGAAGCCGTGGAACCACTCCAGGGCGAGACTCGCATCTCCCCAAATCTTGCTGAGCCCTACTTTTACCTGGGAGACATCGCGCTGCGGAACAAGCAGTTCGGGCCGGCGGAGAATTACTTCCGCATGGCGTTGCGCTTGAAGCCTGCTTACGGCGAGGCGGACCTGGACATGGGACGCGCTTTGGCAGAGTCCGGACACTACCAGGATGCCATCCCTTTCATGCGTCTGGCAGTCGAAAGAATGCCGGACCGAGAAGAGGCACATTACTGGCTAGGCAAGACCCTGATTCAGGCAGGCCAAAAGCCGGAAGGCGAGAAAGAACTGGCAGAAGTTGAGAAGTTGAACAGGGTCAAGCGGCAGACAGCTTCGGAGATCTTGAATCAGGTCGTCTCGCCCACGCCCGCCGGGGGCCCTAAGAACCCTTGAACGGACAGTCAGGCGTTTGTTGGGGGGCAAACGGGACCGCGCCTGCATCGCGCCGCAGCGTCCTAGGGCTGGCTGGTCTGCGCCCGGAGGCGCTCGTAGGCTTGGCGAAATCCACGGCCTTGAGGGTTGAGTTCGTAGGCGATGCGATACTCCTCGAGCGCGTCATGAGGGTCTCCCTTTCCCTCGAACGCGAAACCCAGGGTGTAATGCGCCTGTGCGTTCTTCGGATTCAGGCGCAGCGCCTCGCGCTCTTCCGCGATGTCGCCGTCCCAATCGCCTCTTTTCCCCAGCACCGCGCCCAGCAAGGCGTGCGCATCGTCGCGGTTGGGGTTCAGGCGCAGCGCTTCACGTTCTTCCGCAATCGCCCCGTCCCAGTCGCTCTTCCGGGTTAGCGCATTACCCAGTTCCCAGTGGGCAGAGTCGTCCTTCGGATTCAAGCGCAGCGCCTCACGGTATTCCGTGATCGCTCCATCCCAGTCACCCTTGTGCCGGAGGGCGGTGCCGAGGTTGAAGTGCGCCAATTCACTTTCGGGGCCCAGGCGCAACGCCTCCCGGAACTGTGCGATGGCTGCATCCCAATCATCTTCTTGCGCGAACGTCTTACCGAGGACGAAGTGAGCAACGACGTCATTGGGGCTTATTTCCAACGTCTTTTCAAACTCCACCTTCGCCTCATCCAGGCGATTCTTGCTGACCAGTGCAAGGCCCAGGTGGTTGTGAAGGTCCGGGGATTCGGGGTAATACTGCAGGCCTTTCTGAAGAATCAGAATGGCGTCGTCGGGGCGTCCTGCCGCCAGCAGGGTGCGGCCGAGGTTGTGGTAAATCTCCCGGTATTGGGCGTTAAGCTCCAGCGCTTTCTCGAACTCAGGGATAGCTTCCTCGTATCGGCCCAGTTGTGCCAGAGCGGACCCCAGGTTGCTGTGAATGCGGGCATCATCAGGATTTGTCGACAGGAGTTCTCTCCACTCAACGATAGCCGCGTCGTACTCGCCCTTCTCTCCCAATTCCGCCGCATGGTCGAATTTCTTGTACATGTCGACGGC
>Ga0187876_1000667_pt1 | contig 33781 bp, 28 predicted proteins | sample June2016WEW_17_4_FD_133000 | JGI IMG/M metagenome (GOLD analysis project Ga0187876, IMG submission 133000) | Peatland microbial communities from SPRUCE experiment site at the Marcell Experimental Forest, Minnesota, USA - June2016WEW_17_40 | ecosystem: Environmental > Terrestrial > Soil >...
GATCCGGCCGTCGAACCCGCGCGAGGCCATCGCCACGTACACGCGCTCGGCGCGCTCGTAGCTGCGCAGGAAAAGCGTGCCGATCATCTGCCCGATCACTTTCGCGTGCCACAGCCACCGCCCGGCGTAGCAGCGCGAGTCCCGCGCGCGCTCCATCCGCTCCGCCTCATCCACGAGCACGAAGATGTACCGGTACGCGAAGCTGGCGAGCATCACCATCACCCGCGGCGCCTTCAGCCGCTCGAACCCGCGCATCAGGCTCGGAAACGGCGTGGTCGAGGAGAGCAGGATCATCGAGAAGACCGCGATGCCGGATTTGATCAGCAGGTTCCAGAAGATCATCATCCCCGACCGCTGGACGCCCGGCGACCCGACGCCGAAACTGTACCCGCCGCCCGCGCCGCCGGTTTTCATGAAGGGGATGAAAATCGCGGTCATCGCGACGAACGGAACGATGACCCACGCCCGCCGCAGAATATGTCCGACCGGCAGGCACGAGGCCGCGGCCATGACAAAGAGGAACGCGCCGTATCCGAGGAACGCCGTCCAGGCCTCCGGCGGCGTGCTCACCGCGATCACGATGAGCGCGAGGAAGGCGATGATCTTCGCCCGCGCGTCCAGCCGATGGACCGGGCTTTCGAGCGCGGAATATTGGTCGAGAAAGGCGTGTCTCACTTCTGCCCTCGAACGAACGACCGGACAGAATTGCAGGATCGAAAGGATTTTTCTGTTCTCATATCCGGCGTGCCGTCCGGCAAAACAATACGCATAAGCACAACCCGCGTCATTCTGCTCGTAGTGTGCCCGTCAGGGCATACGGAATAGCGCCTGACGGCGCCACTACAAGCGCCGTGTGAGATTCCTCGCTCCGCTCGGAATGACGGTCTATCCTGTTATCCCGTCAAAGCCGTTGTTGTCCTTCAGGCACGGCGGGCCGCTTCCGGGAGATCAGCCTCGCTGCGCCGAAGGCGACCCCGAAGACCAGCAGCGTGCCGGCGATTCCGGCGAGCGCCGTGCCGACCGATTCGCTCCGGACGCCGGGGACCTTGTAGTCCGGCATCAGCGGATGCTGCCACGCCGCGTGGCCCTCGCCTTTTTCCGCGAACCTGTGGTCCTTGGCGAGTTTTTCCAGCACCTCGGGCGCCTGCGAGGCGAACGGCGAAACGAACGCGGCCAGCAGAACGCTGACCAGCAGCCCGGCGAGGACGAATCCCCACACTCTCCGCGTCATGGCCGGGCCTCCTCGAGCTTCGGCGTCCGGTCCCACGCCGCGACCAGGTCCGGCCGAACCGCCAGGACCGACGAGAGCGCCGCGACCGTGATCACGGCCTCGCCGATGCCGATGAGCGCGTGGACGCCGGCCATGGCCGGCAACGCGACTCGCAACTGGAAAGGCGGCCCCGACGCGGCCAGCTCGCCGGCGCAGATGGCGGATGCGACGACCATCGCCACCCAGGATGCCGCGCCCGCCGAGGCGAGGAATCCCCAGCGGCTCTTCGGAAGGACCGCCCGCAGCGCGCGGAACAGCAGCCAGCCGCCGAGGGCGCCGACGATGCCCATGTTGAAGAGATTGGCGCCGAGCGCCGTCAGCCCGCCGTCGCCGAAACCCAGGCACTGGATGAGCAGGACGACCGCCATCACCAGGCAGGCGTTCAGCGGCCCCAGCAGCACCGCGGCGAAGGTCGAGCCCAGGAAATGACCGCTCGTCCCGCCGACCACGGGGAAATTGAGCGTCTGGACCGCGAAGATGAATGCCGCCGTCATGCCGAGCAGCGGCACTTCCCGCTCGCCCAGGTTGCGGTTCGCGCGCGCGACCGCCACCGCGCAGACCGCGCCGGAGACGACGTAGCCCGCCGCGAAAACCGGCGCGCTGAGGTATGCGTCCGGAATGTGCATGCGAGACCCCACGTGAGTTGACTACGATTTTCGATTTCGTATTAACATATTTTACGAAACGAGGCGGAGCGAGTCAACCATAAATCAGAGCGCCTTTTCAACCACCAAGACACTAAGATACCAAGAACGCAAACGGATATCGCAACCACGGAACACACTGAAGACACTGAAACTGTTTAGGAAAGTCATTCGGTGTGCTTCGTGTATTCCGTGGTGAAAGACGTTGTCTCTTAGTGTCTTGGTGTCTTGGTGGTAAGAAACGCCGGTTAGATCCGCGCCCCGACGGTGCCCGGGATGAACCGGCCGTGCTTCACGCCGCGCAGGCTGATCAGCCGCTCGCCGAGCCGTTGGATCGTCTTGCCCGGGCCGCGCAGGACGAGGATTTCCAGGCAGTTCTCCGGGTCCATGTGGATGTGCAGGCCCGCCACGATCCGGCGGTATTGCTTGTGCTCCAGGTTCGCCAGTTTCTGCGAAAGCTCCATCGTGTCATGCTCGTAGACGAGCAGCACGGTGGCCACGGTCTCGCCGGCGGGCGCGGCCCACTCGCGCTCGACGAGCTTCTCGCGGATCAGGTCGCGCACGGCCTCGGAGCGGTTCGAATACCCTTTTCCCGCCATCAGCCGGTCGAACTGATCCAGCAGCTTCTTCTCGAGCGATATGGCGACGCGTTCCATCATGGCAGATATTAGACCGCGCGCGCCGGCCCGAGTCAAGCCAATCCGTAAACTCACCACGACGACGCGACGAGCACGACGAACGACGCACGACGAACGTCAATAAGAGTAGAAGCCATAAATGCCGTTACCGTAGTGCTCGTTGTGTCGTCGTGGTGAAAGACGTTGCCGTCGTGGTGGAAGAGCGCATTCGGCGGCCGGAAAATTCCTTGCGTGCCCGCCTGCGTAGTGATAGCATCGTGGACGCGGGCCGGCGCACTGGGGTGCGCGGGATTCAAGGACAATCAACGTGCAAGGAGGCCGAACATGAAGGTCCTCATCGTCTATTACTCGCGGTACGGCCACATTCTGCAACTGGCGCGCGCGGTGGAGAAGGGCGTGAAGTCGGTCAAGGGCGTCGAGGCGTGCCTCCGGCGCGTGGCGGAGTTCGCCGACGAGGAGGAGCAGATCAAGACGGGCAAGCACAGCAAGCCGGTCTGGGAGCAGCAGAAGGACATTCCGGTCTGCACGCTCGACGACCTGAAGTCGGCCGACGGGATCATCTGGGGCACGCCGACGCGCTACGGCAATATGATCGCGCAGATGAAGCGGCTGATTGACTCGACCGGCGCGCTGTGGCTGGAAGGCGCGTTCGAGGGGAAGCCGACGGGAGTTTTCAGCTCGACCGCCACGATGCACGGCGGACAGGAGACCACGATGCTCTCCATGGTGCCGCCGCTGATCCACCTGGGAATGATCATCGTCGGCGTGCCCTACTCGACGCCGGGCCTGCTGCACACCGACGGCCGCGGCGGAACGCCGTACGGGCCGACGACCGTGGCCGGTCCGGAGAACACCCGAAAGCCCACGCCGGAAGAGCTGGGCGTCGCCGAGGTGCTGGGAAAACGCGTGGCGGAAATCACGAAGGCCCTGCGCGCTAAGTAAGCGGCGCAGGCAATGTTTCACCACGAAGGACACGAAGGGCGCGAAGGACTTGATCGAAGATGTTGATTTCATCGGCTGTTCTTCGTGCCCTTCATGTGACGAGATAAAGGAGCAAGTGCCATGGCGGTGAAGAATCGTCAGGTCATTCTGGCCGCGCGGCCGGAGGGCGTGCCGCAGGAGTCGGACTTCAAGCTGGTCGAGCGTACGCTGCCGCCGCTGCACGCAGGGACGTTCCTGGTGCGGACGGAGTTCTTTTCCGTGGACCCGTACATGCGCATCCGCATCAGCGATGAATCGTACGCCGAGCCGACGAACATCGGCGACGTGATGCTCGGCGGCGCGGTCGGGACGGTCGTCGAGTCGAAGCATCCGGACTATCATCCCGGCGATGCCGTCGCAGGCGAATGGGGCTGGCAGGAGTACGCCGTCTCCGACGGCCAGGGCGTGCGGCGCGTGGACGCCTCCGTCGCGCCGGTCTCCACCGCGCTCGGCGTGCTGGGCATGCCGGGCATGACGGCGTATTTCGGCCTGCTGGAGATCGGCCGCCCGAAGGAGGGCGAGACGGTGTTCATCTCCGGCGCCGCCGGCGCGGTCGGCTCGCTGGTCGGCCAGATCGCGCGGCTCAAGGGCTGCCGCGTCTTCGGCTCGACCGGCTCCGACGAGAAGGTCGCCTACCTCGAGAAGGAACTGCGCTTCGACGGAGCGTTCAATCACAAGGAGGTCCGCGACTACGCGGCGAAGCTCGAGGAGATGTGTCCGGACGGCCTGAACATCTTCTACGACAACGTGGGCGGCCCGGTGAGTGACGCGGCGTTCGGGAGCCTGGCCGCCGGTGCGCGGGTCGTGGTGTGCGGGCAGATCTCGCAGTACAACAACCGCACGCTGGCGCGCGGGCCGCGGGTGCTCTGGCGGCTGTTGGCGCAGCGGGCGCGCGCGGAGGGCTTCATGGTCTACCAGTTCACCGACCGCTTCCCCGAAGGCCTGCGGCAGATGGCGCAGTGGATCCGGGAAGGCCGCATCACGTACCGCGAGACGATCACCGACGGCATCGAGAACGCGCCGAAGGCGTTCATCGGGCTGTTCACCGGGCAGAACATCGGGAAGCAGCTCGTGCGCGTCGCGCGTCCTTCATAAAACGCCAAGTTACCAAGGGACAAAGAAACAACGGCTGCCACCACGGAATACACGGAGCACACGGAATGAATTTCCTAAACAGCTTCAGTGTCTTCCGTGTGTTCCGTGGTTGCAATATCAGTTGCCGTTCTTGGTGCCGTGGTGTCTTGGTGGTAAAAATCACCGTCGAGATCGCGACGCCGGCGCTTTCGCGAGGTTGACCAGGTACGTGCCGCTGCGCGGGTCCTCGCGCAGGAGGATCAGCTTGCGGTTCATGGCGTCCTCGAGCGCGGCGGTGAACGAATTGTAGCCGTACTCGCTCTCGCTGAACGACGGCTGCTTGCGCTTGATGGTGTCCTTGACGAGCGAGGCCTGGATCGGGTCGCGCCCCTCGCGCAGCAGCGCCGCCACCGTCTGCGCGATAAGGTCCATCAGCGACTCCTTGTCCACCGGCGCGCCTTCGCCTCCTTCCGGCTTGGGGGCCGGTTGCGGCTCGAGCGATTCGTAGAAGATGAACTCGTCGCAGTTGGCCACGAGCAGCTCCGAAGTCGAGCCGCGCAGGCCCAGCCCGATCACGCGCTTCCCGTTCTCCCGCAGCTTCGAGACCAGCGGCGAGAAATCGCTGTCGCCGGAGACGAGGACGAAGGTGTCAATGTGCTCCTTGGCGTAGCAGAGGTCCATCGCGTCCACGCACATGCGGATATCGGCGGAGTTCTTCCCGGAATCGCCGCGGCGCGGGACTTCGAGCAGCTCGATCGCCGCCTCGTGGAAGGGCTTGGTGTACGAGCCGAAGCGCGACCAGTCGGCGTACGCGCGCTTGACGAGGATGTTGCCCTTCTCGAGCAGCCGCTGCAGGACGCGCTGGATGTGGAACACCTGGTCCGCCCGCCCGCGCATGCCCAGCGCGATATTCTCGAAGTCAATGAACACCGCCAGGTCGTGCCGCTCGCCGGTCGCCATTCGTGTCCCTCCAGGATGTTCGCAGAGTTTGCCGCTCCACAGCCGATTATAGTCCGCCGCCGGGCGCACTACAAGGAGCCGCCGGCGGAAATGCGACCCCTTGTCAAATCCAGGTCGCCGGAAAAAGCGCACTGAAACCGCTGCGAAGCGCACTGAAGCGCACTCAAGCCGCTCCGAAGCGCACCGAACCCGCTGGCAAGCGCACCCACTTCTCCCGCCCGGTCCGCGGCGCAAAACCGGACTTATAATGTACGGCAACGAGAACATATTTTAACCGCCGATGGACGCCGATGAACGCCGATAGGAAATTCAAAAACAATTCGTATCGGCGTTCATCATGCGCGCAGTACACTGCGCGCTCTCGGTCCATCGGCGGTTTCAAACGTTTTTAAGTCTTCGTATCTGTGTTCATCTGTGTCCATCTGTGGTTCCAAACGTTTTTGACGGTCTCTAAACCGGTTTTGGTGGAGGCAACGGCTATGGCTTCGACGGCACAGGTCGCGGCGAATCGGGAGAATGCGCTGAAGGCAGGCGTCAGGACGCCCGAAGGGAAAGCGATTTCGCGCCTGAACGCGCGCCGGCACGGCATCTTCGCCGCGGCGCTGACGCCGGAGGACTCGGAGGAACTCCGCGTCATCGAAGAGGACCTCGTCGCCGACCTGCAGCCGGCCGGCCGGGTGGAGGAAATGCTGGTCGAGACGCTGGCGATGACCTATCTGCGCATGCAGCGGTGCGCCCGGGCTGAGGCGGAATACCACGTCCGCACCTGGCAGGAACCGACCGTGCAGCAGGACCCGTACGCGGTCAAGGAGTTGGCGAAGAGGCGCAAGCGCGGCGAGCGGGTCGTGATTTTCAGAGAGCCGGAATTCCAGCGCATGGTCGAGCTCATCGGCCTGTACAATGTGCGTCTGACGAACCAGTTTCTGAAAACGCTTCACGAGATCGAGCGGTATCAGCGGCTGCGCGCGGGAGAGAACGTGCCGCCGCCGGTCGTCGCCGATGTGACCGTGCAGGTTGATGCGGAAATAGGACCCGAGGCGGAATCCGCTTCGCCGGAGCAGCCGCAGGCGCCCGAGCCTGAGAAGTCGCAAGAGGCTGACGCGCAGGGGAATACTGCGCAAAAGCGATTTGAAAAAACGAATCCAATTTCCGGCGAAAACCCCGCTGAAACTCCTTCCGTCATTCCCTCGAAGCCTGTCCCCGACTCTGATCGGGGAGAAGGAATCCAGAACCCGCCTTCGGCGGGCAAGCCCTCCGTCGGCGAGGAACACGCACGCAGATCGCTTGGATTCCTGCCTTCGCGGGAATGAGGCCGCGCTCGTAGTGGCGCCGTCAGGCGCTACTTCGTATGCCCTGACGGGCACACTGCGAGCGCCGTGCTCGTCCTCGTCCTCGTCCTCGGCCGTTCGTTACGGACGTTCGAGGGCGAGGACGACGACGAGGACGAGGACGATTGGTTGCGCTAGGACGAGGACGACGACGAGGACGATTGGTTACGGTAGGTCGAGGACGATGGGTTGCGCGGACGGCAGTAGGGTTGCATTCGGCCGGGCCGGTGCGTTATAGTACCCCCGTTTTTGCTTCCCGTTTTCCTCCGGAACCACCGGTCAGATAGAAGAAAGGACTGAAATGTTGCTGGAGAAGTTCCGCAAGGCGCGAAGGCAAACGTGGTTCATGGTGGCGATGCTGGTGTTCTTCGCCGGCCTGTGGATATACGGTCCGCTGCACGCGCAGCCCGCGATGTCGGCGGCTCCGGCGGCGGCCGCGCCGGCGGCGCGCGAGTTCCAATGGTTCGCGCCGCTCACGAGCGACACGTTCAACACCGGCGAGCGCGTCGCGCTGCTCTGCGTGCTCGCGGTGGCCTGCCTGGGGCTGGCCTACGCGGGGTTCCTGGTCAAGCAGGTCAAGTCGGCCGACGAGGGCACGCCCCGGATGCAGGAGATCGCCGCGGCGGTCCGCGAGGGCTCGCGCGCGTATCTCTCGGCGCAGTTCCGGAAGATCGGCCCGCTCATCGCGCTGATCACGATCGGGCTTTACCTGACAAAGATGGCGGAGCCGAAGTTCGCCTTCGGGCGCGCGGGCGCGTTCTTCGTCGGCTCGCTCTTCAGTTGGACGGTCGGGTTCGTCGGCATGAAGATGGCGACCACGGGCAACCTGCGCGTGGCCGCCGCGGCCCGGCGCAGCTACGGCGAGGCGATGCAGCTCGGCTACCGCACCGGCACGATCACCGGCATGCTGACCGACGGCCTGGGCCTCCTCGGCGGCACGCTGATCTTCCTCATCTACGGCGAGCAGGCGTACGAGGCGCTGCTCGGCTTCGGATTCGGCGGCACGCTGCTGGCGCTGTTCATGCGCGTGGGCGGCGGCATCTACACCAAGGCGGCCGACGTGGGCGCGGACCTGGTCGGCAAGATCGAGAAGGGCATCCCGGAGGACGATCCGCGCAACGCGGCCACCATCGCGGACAACGTCGGCGACAACGTCGGCGATTGCGCGGGAATGGCCGCCGACATCTTCGAGAGCTACGAGGTGACCATCGTCGCGGCGATGATCCTGGGACTGGCCAGCTTCGGGCACAAGGGCGTCATCTTCCCGCTGCTGGTGCGCGGCATCGGCGTCCTCGGCTCGATCATCAGCACCTATACCGTCAAGGCCGGCGCGCACGACACCTCCGACACGGCGCTCAAGAGCGTGCACCGCGGGTTCTGGATCGGCTCGGCCATCTCCGTCGCGGGGTTCTTCGTCCTGGGGTTCGTTTACCTGCACTTCAGCGCGGAGTACCTGGGCCGGTACGCCATGAGCAAGGCCGGCTTCCCCGGCGGCGACCCGACCAGCCTGCCCTTCTGGGCGAACTTCGGCCAGCCCGGGCTCGACATGCGCCCGGCGCTGACCTGCCTGATCGGCGTGATCCTGGCCATCGTCCTCAACAAGGTCACCAGCTATTACACGCACACCTCGCACAAGCCGGTGAAATCCCTCGCGCGCGCCTGCCAGACCGGGCACGCGACGAACATCATCCAGGGCTTCGCGGTCGGGTACGAAAGCGCGGTGATGATGACGCTCGTGATGGCGACGGCCATCGCGCTCTCGGTGCTCTGCTATGCCGGCGCGCCGGCGGTCTTCGTCGCGTACGGCGTGGCGATGACCGGCATCGGCATGCTGACCCTGACAGGCAACACCATCTCCATGGACGTCTTCGGCCCCGTGGCCGACAACGCCAACGGCATCGGCGAGATGGGCTACGACCGGGACGAGATGGAGAGGACGTCTCCGGGCTCCTACAAGCGCGCGCGGCAGGTGCTCGCCGACCTCGACGCGGTGGGCAACACGACGAAGGCGGAGACCAAGGGCATCGCGATCGGCTCGGCGGTGATCGCCGCCGTGTCGCTCTTCGCCAGCTTCATCGCCGTGATCGCCGTCGGCAGCGAGGACAAGCTCGGCATGATGAAGGAAGCGCAATACAACCTCCTCGCCGGCCAACTGACGGTGGCCAACCCGATGGTGCTGATCGGGCTCCTGATCGGCGGCACCGTCCCGTTCCTCTTCAGCTCCATGCTGCTGCGCGCCGTGGGCCGCGCCGCGTTCTTCATCGTCAAGGAATGCCGCCGGCAGTTCCAGGACAAGGAGATCCTCGCCGGCACGAAGAAGCCCGACTACGGCAGCGTGGTGCAGATCTGCACCAACACCGCGCAGAAGGAACTGGTCGGGCCCGGGCTGCTGGCGCTCCTGGCGCCGATCGCCGTCGGCTTCCTGCTCGGGCCGTTCGCGCTCGGCGGCTTCCTGGCGGGCATGATCCTGACGGGGATATTGCTGGCCATCTTCATGGCCAACGCCGGCGGCGCCTGGGACAACGCGAAGAAGATGATCGAGGACGGCCTCTACGGCGGCAAAGGCTCCGAGGCGCACAAAGCCAGCGTGACCGGCGACACGGTGGGCGATCCGCTCAAGGACACCGCCGGGCCGGCGATCAACCCGCTCGTCAAGGTCATGAACATGGTCTGCCTGCTCGGCCTGGGCCTGGTGCTTTCGAACAACCTGGCCGGCGTCAATCCCGATCCCGAGAAGGCCGCCGGCGGCGTGCTGGTGAACATGCCCACGCACTGGCTGGTCGGCCTCGTGGTCGCCGTCGTGGCCCTGGTCCTGATCGTCTGGGCGGTGACCAAGAGCAAGCGCGACAGCCCGGAGATGGAGGAAGCTTACCGGGAAACGCAGTAAGCTGAACGCGAATCGAACGTTGAGGGCGGCAGGACGAATGCGCATTCGTCCTTCCGCCCTTGTTTTATCCCATTGAAGCCGACTTCCACCACACGTGGTGCGTGTCGTCGAGTTCGTCCGGCGTCGGGAACGGATAGTACTTCGCGCCGGTCTGGTCGCCCAGGTAGAACCCGCGGCGGACGGTGCGGTAGAAGAGATTCATCGAGTGCTCGCGGTCCACGGTCTTGGTCTTTTTGCCCTTGCCCGATTCGAGTTCCTCGATGCACGATTCGATATGCTTCGGATGGGCGTAGGGCAGCGTGCCGGCCAGGCGCCCGGCCGAGTCGCGGTCCACGCGCAGGTCGGCGAAGAAGATGCGCGGCACGTGGACGGCGTTCTGCGGGTCGGTGATGAACCGGCAGAAAACGCTCGGCGGCAGCGAAGAGACGATCAGCGGGCAGACGGGGCAGAGTTCCTGGTACAGGTGCGTCTCCGACGTGTCACTCGCCGCAGAATATGCCTGAGGCGCAATTCCCAGGACGCGGCCTTGCCGGGTGACGAGATAGAGCGTCCCGTAATCCGCCAGGCCGACGTGTTCCATCGCCCGGTAAATGGAGATGTAGAGGCTGGCCTTCGGCCGGCCGTCCGGGTGCGGCACGCACTCCTTCCGGGCGCGGGCGAGGTCGAAGTAGTCGCTCTTCAGGTCGGGATTGATCTCGAAGAACGTCAACTGCCCCAGCGTCAGTTTCTCCGTGCCGACCGCCATGTACGTGCCGAAATCCGCCGGCTCCAACTGCGAGGCGATCAGCGCTTCAGAATGGGAGCATGTCAGGTAGAGATGGTTTTTCATGGTGCAACCCCTTTCGCTGAAACCCCGATGTTATGCCCATGCGCCCTCCTAACATCATAATAGCTCGCGACTTCGCGCGATTCAAGGAAAATGCGGCGGGTTTCCGGGCGGCGGGAATCGCCCGCGCCGGAGCGGTCAGGAGGCGGCTTCGGTCTCGGTGGCGGCCGGTGCGAGATCGGCGGTTCCGGCCGGCCGGAACGTGAGCCACTTGACGAGCGAGTCTATGAGGACGACGACGGCCAGGCAGGCCATCGCGCCGACGAGGATGGCGTCGAGCCGGTAGGTCAGCGCGCTGCCGGGTTCCAGTTTGGCTTGCCGCCAGAACCGCCCGATGAGCTGGTAGGATGCGGTCAGCGTGGTCGTGAACATGAAGAGCATCGGCGCGAGCGTGATCGGCGTGTAACGCGCCTTGCCGAGCTTGATCAGGACCGTGGTCCCGACCGTCAGCGCCACCGCGGCGAGCAACTGGTTGGCGACGCCGAACATGGGCCAGATGGTGGAGATGCTGCCCGAATAGATCAGCGCGCTCCAGGCCGCGACGACCAGGAAGCTCGTCAGCAGCGTCCCCGGCAGCCACGCATGCCGCCCGAGCGGCTTGTACGCATAGCCGCCCATCTCCTGGAGCAGGAACCGCGCCACGCGCGTGCCGGCGTCCACGGTCGTCAGGATAAAGAGCGCCTCGAACATCAGCGCGAAGTTGTACCAGTAGGCCATCAGGTGCTTCATGCCCGGCAGCGTCGAGAACACCGAGGCCATGCCGACTGCGAGCGAGACGGCGCCGCCGGGGCGGTTCGCCACGTTCGTGCCGACCATCTGCGAGAGTTCCCGGATGCGCTCCGGCGCGAATCCGAGCGCCGTCAACTGGTCGGCGCCGAGCATCGAGTTGATCGCGAAGTAGTCGCCCGGGATCAGAATGCCCGCGGCCACCAGCGCCATGATCGAGACGAAGCCCTCGAGCAGCATGGCTCCGAAGCCGATCGCGCGCATCTCCGACTCGCGGCTGATCATCTTCGGCGTCGTGCCGGAGGCGACGAGCGCGTGGAACCCGCTGACCGCGCCGCAGGCGATGGTGATGAACAGGAACGGGAAGAGCGCGCCGGGGATCACCGGCCCGTCGCCGTGCGCGAAGCGCGTCACCGCCGGCATTTTCAGGTTCGGCGCCAGGAGGATGATGCCGACCGCCAGCAGCAGGATGGTGCTCAGTTTCATGTACGTGCTCAGGTAATCGCGCGGGCAGAGCAGCAGCCACACCGGCAGGACGGAGGCGACGAAGCCGTAGATCGCCATCGCGGCGACCAACTGGTTGCGCGTGAGCGTGAAAACCCCCGCCAGGGACGAGCCGGCGACCACGCGCCCCATCACCACCGCGCCGAGCAGCAGCGCCACGCCGATCACGGTCATCTCCGCCACTCTGCCGCGGCGGATCTTGTAAAGATACAAGCCCATGAACAGCGCGATCGGGATCGTGCAGGCGATGGTGAACGTGCCCCACGGGCTGTGCGCCAGCGCGTTCACGACGGCCATGCCCAGCCCCGCGAGCGCGGCGGTGATGATGAACAGGACGGCGATGGAGGCGGAGACGCCCGCCACCGGCCCGACTTCCTTCTTGGCGATCTCCGCCAGCGAGCAACCGCCGCGCCGCACCGAGGCCACTAGCACCACGAAGTCCTGCACTGCCCCGGCGAACACGGCGCCGATCAGGATCCAGAGCGCACCGGGCAGGTAGCCGAACTGCGCCGCGAGCACCGGGCCGATGAGCGGGCCGGCCCCGGCGATCGCCGCGAAATGGTGGCCGAACAGCACCCACTTGTTCGTGGCGTCGAAATCGCGCCCGTCCGCGCGCGTGATCGCCGGCGTCGGCCTGCGGTCGTCCAGCGCGAAGACCTTGGCGGCGAGGAACGCGCCGTAGAAACGGTAGGCCAGGATATACGTGCACGCCGCGGCGACCACCAGCCACAGGGCGTTGACCGGCTCGTTCGGATGGACCAGCCGCGTGATCACCGCGAACGCAAACGCGCCGCAGAGGGCGATCGCCGTCCAGAGGATGACCTTCACCGCTCGCATCGGGCTTTTTCCCACTCCCTGTGCGCCGGCGCCCGGCGAAATGCCATTTGCCCCCGGCATGTGCGCCATACTCTAAGATACCACCGGGCGCGGAGTGAAACAAGTCGCGGCGGCGCGCTTGACACGCTCCGGGCAACTGCCTACTGTTAGGAGCGCCGCGGGCGCAGGCTGGGCCGGCGACGCCCCGGCGGTAAGTTGGAGAAGCCACTTGCGACTGCCCGCTTCATTTCGCGACCCGGACGGCTGGGTCTTCACGCGCGACGGGGAGCTTTATCGCCAGATTGACCGCGCGTACCAGCCGCATTACGACCGCCTGATGAGTTCAGGCCTGTACGAGGCGCTGGTCCGCGCCGAACTGCTGGTGCCGCACGAGGAAGTCTCCGTCGCGCCCGAGCGCCCCGAGACCTGCTACAAGGTGCTCAAGCCCGAGCGGCTCCGGTTCATCTCCTATCCGTACGAGTGGTGCTTCAGCCAGTTGAAGCACCAGGCGCTGGCGCTGCTCAGGGTGCAGAAGACGGCGCTGGAGCACGGCATGTCGCTGCGCGACGCGACCGCCTTCAATATGCAGTTCCGGCGCGGACGCCCGGCGCTGATGGATACGTCCTCCTTCGAGGAGTACGCCGAGGGCCGGCCGTGGCCGGCGTATCGCCAGTTCTGCCAGCACTTCCTGGCGCCGCTGCTGCTGGTCCGATATCGCCACGCCGACCTGGGCCAACTGACCCGCATTCACCTCGACGGCGTGCCGCTCGACCTGGCGAGCCGGCTGCTGCCGCTGCGCGCGCGGCTGCGGCCGGCCGTGCTCGCGCACGTCGTCGCGCATGCCGCCCTGCAGAAGGGCTACGCGCGCCGGAGAGACGTGCGCCTCCGCCCGATGAGCCGGCGGGCGATGCTCGGCCTGGTGGACAACCTGCAAGCCGCGGTCGCCCGGCTGAACTGGCGGCCGAAGGAGACGGCGTGGTCGGGCTACTACGAGCACACGAATTACAGCGCCGAGGCGCTCGCGCAGAAGCGCGCGATCGTGGCGGAGTTCCTCGACCGCGTGAAGCCTTCGAGCGTCTGGGACCTCGGCGGCGCCACCGGGATGTTCAGCCGCATCGCCGGCGAAAAGGGCGCCTTCACCGTGTCGCTCGACGCGGACCCGGTCTCCGTCGAGAGGAACTACCTCGACGCCGTCGCGCGGCGCGACGAGCGCCTGCTGCCGCTGGTGATGGACCTGATGAACCCCAGCGCCGCCTGCGGCTGGGCGAACCGCGAGCGGCAGTCGCTCTCCGAGCGCGGGCCCGCCGACGCGGCCCTGGCGCTGGCGCTGGTCCATCACCTGGCCATCGCCAACAACGTGCCGCTCGGGAACATCGCCGCGTGGCTGAGCGATACGTGCCGCTCGCTGATCGTCGAGTTCGTCCCGAAAGAGGACTCGCAGGCGCAGACGCTGCTCGCGACGCGGAAGGACATCTTCGGCGACTACACGCAGCCGGGATTCGAAGCGCAGTTCCGTGCGCACTTCCGCATCCTCGATGTCCGGCCGATCGCCGGCTCGCGGAGGACTCTCTACCTGATGCAGAAGGGGAGCGAGAAGTGAAGAGGCGCTTTCCCTTCCACCCGTTGCTCTTCGCGGTGTATCCGGTCTTGCAGCTCTTCGCGTGGAACCTGTCGGAGGTGCGCTTCGCCGACACGCTGTCCGCCCTGGCGTGCGCGCTGGCGCTGGCCTGCCTGGCCGTGGCGGCGGCGCGGATCCTCCTGAGAAGCCTGCCCAAAGCGGCGGTGATGGCCTCGCTCTTCCTGTGGCTCTTCTTCTCATGGGGAAACATCCACCTGGGGCTGAAGGGCGCGCGGATCGGGCATTTCCATCCGGCGCAGTTCTGGGTGATCGGGACGTTCTTCCTGGCGACGCTGGCGTGCGCCGGGATCGCGCTGCGGCGGGCGCGCGAACTCTTCAACCTCACGCGCATCCTCAACGCTTTCGGCCTGTTCCTCGTCGTGTCGTGCCTGGCGCTGCTCTGCGCCCAATCGGCCCGGCGGCAAAGCCTGCCGAAGGCCGGCAAGCTGAAGCCGCCGGCGCCCCGCGCGCTCGCCGGGCCGGGCGATCATCCCGACATCTACTTCATCCTCCTCGACCAGTATCCGCGCTCGGACTCGCTCAAGCTGATCTGCGGCGGCGACAACCGGCCGTTTCTGGACGGGCTTCGGAAGCTCGGCTTCTACGTGGCGGACCGCAGCGCGTCGAACTACCCGCGCACGGTGATGACGATCGCCTCGATGCTGAACATGGCCTACCTCGACGACAAGCTCCTCGGCCCGGTGAAGGAGGATTGCCCGGACCTCGGCGTGCCGGCCAGGGCCATCGCCCATAACGCCGTGTTCGACTTCATGCACGAGCACGGCTACCGGACCGTGTACCTGCCCCCCGAATACGGCGCGGGCCGGCCGGAGGACGTGGACCTGCGGCTGGAGTCCGGCGCGAGCCTTTCGGAGTTCAACAAGACCGTCCTCGCGATGACGCCGATCGAGCCGATCGTACAGTGGCTCGGGCTGGGTTACTCGGCCGCGGAACTGCACCGCAGGCACCTGCTGTTCACGCTGGATTCGCTGCGGACGCTGCCGCGCACCGGCCCGTCGCCGTTCTTCGTGTATGCCCATCTGCTCTGTCCGCACACGCCGATCGTCTGGGGCGCGAACGGCGAGGAAATCTACTCCGATCCGCCGCTCTCCGAGCGCCAGGCCTGGCTGCGGAGCCCGGAGTCGAAGCGCCTCTACGCGGGCCAGGTGGCGTACCTTTCGAAACGGGTCGAGGAGACGGTGGCCGCGATCATCGCCGAATCGCGGGAGCCGCCGGCGATCATCGTGTGCTCGGACCACGGGACGGAATTCGAGGTGGACTGGTCGTCCGCGGAGAACTCCAACGTGCAGGAGCGCATGGCCGACCTCGCCGCCTTCTATCTCCCCAATGGCGGCGAGCGGCGGCTCTATCCCACGATCACGAACGTCAACTTCTTCCGCGTGGTGCTCGACGGCTGCTTCGGGACGAGCTACGGGTTGCTGCCGGACCGGAGCTACTTCTCGACCGACGGCAAGCCCTACCGATTCATCCCGGTGCCGATGGACGGCCCGCTGGCGCATCGGCGGCTTGTAGTGGCGCCGTGAGGCGCTACGGCGTATGCCCTCACGGGCACACGACGAGCGGGCTTTCTTGCGGTCCTCAGCACCTCGTGGTAAAGTCCTTGAAGCGGCGCGAATGGGTGGCGCGACGTTGGAGGAGACCGATGCCGACGGGGTTGAAGATCAACTGCAGCGATCCGTCCGCGGCGAACATCGTGCTGCTGTGCGCCCCTTACGACCGCACCGCCTCGTATCGCAAGGGCACCGTCAAAGGCCCGGCGGCCATTGTCGAGAGCCTCAAATACCAGATGGAGACGTACGATCGAGTGGCGGAGTCCATGCCGTCGCCGTCGCGCAAAGTCGCCCTGCGCGAACTGGCCAACCTCAACCGCTGTTCGCCGGCCGCGATGGTCGCCCGCGTGAGGCGGGAGTACGAGAAGCACATGGATCATGGGGCGTTCGTCCTGATGCTCGGCGGCGAGCACTCCGTCTCGACCGGCGCGTTTCAGGCGTTGGCTTCGCGGCACGACGCGCGGGAAATCACCGTCTGCCAGATTGACGCGCATTTCGACTTGCGGCACGACGATTCGGATTACAGCGACGCCCCGCACGGCATCTACGCGCACTGCACGGTGATGAGACGAGCGCATGAGCTCGGCTTCAAGTGCGTCCACGTGGGCGTTCGGGCCTATGCCAAAGAGGAGATGGACTTCGCCCGCCGGAACAAGCTTGCGGTATTCGAGTGGGGCAAAGGACCGGTCCCGGAGCCGAGCGCCATCGTCGAGGCGATCGCGACGGAGCGGGTTTACCTGTCCGTGGACGTTGACGGCCTCGACCCGGCGTGCATGCCGGCCACGGGGACGCCGGTTCAGGGCGGCCTGGAGTGGTACTACGCGCTGGAGCTGCTCCGGGAGCTTTTCCGGCGCAAGAACGTGATCGGCGCCGACGTGGTCGAAGTCGCGCCGCGGCCCTACGACGTGCTGACCGAATACGGCGCGGCGCAGCTTTGCTACACGATGCTGGCGCTCCGCGAGACTCGTTGAAAACAGGGAGAATCCATGGTACCGAAGATGATGTTCCTGACCAAAGGCGTGGGCGTGGACAAGAACAGGCTCTCGTCGTTCGAGCTGGCCCTGCGCAGCGCCGGCATCGAGCAGTTCAACCTGGTGTACGTCTCCAGCATCCTGCCGCCCCTGTGCCAGATCGTGCCGCGCAGCGAAGGCCTCCAGCATCTGCAAGCGGGAGAGATCGTCTATTGCGTGATGGCTCGCAACGAAACCGACGAGCCCAACCGCCTGACCTCCGCCTCGATCGGCCTGGCCATGACCAAGGACCGGAAGCAGTACGGCTATCTTTCGGAGCACCACGCTTTCGGCCAGACGGAGAAGGTCGCCGGGGATTACGCCGAGGACCTCGCGGCGACGATGCTGGCTTCCGCCCTGGGCATTCCCTTCATTGATCCGAACCAGGCGTGGGACGAACGCAAGAAGGTCTATCGCGCCAGCGGCATGATTTTCAGGAGCACCCACATCTGCCAGTCGGTCGAGGGGAACAAGAACGGTCTGTGGACGACCGCGGTCGCCTCGGCGGTTTTCGTCCCATAACGCCGTTTCCACCGACTTGCGCTGAACACTCTTGACCCGCCTTCCCCAGGACGGAGCGGACGCGGTGAGGGACGATCCGCGCACTGACGAGGAGTTGATCGCGGCGATCAACGCGGGCGACGGGGCCGCGTTCGAGGCGCTCTACCGCCGCTACCGCGACTGGGTGGCGGGCCTGGCGCTGCGGTTCACGGGGGATTACGACCTGGCGCTGGACGTCTTGCAGGAGACGTTCATCTACCTGCTGGAAAAGCGCCCGGCGCTGCGCTTGACGGCGCGGCTGACGACCTTCCTGTATCCCGCGGTCAAGAACCTTTCGATCGCCGCGCGGCGCAAGCGCAACCGGCACGCGCCGGGCGAGCAGGGGCTCTTCGACCTGCCGGCGCGCGAGGGTCCTCCCGACAGCGCCCGTGAGGAGCTGGCGGCGGTCTTCTCGACGCTGCCGGACGCGCAGCGCGAAGTCCTGCTGATGCGGTTCGCCGACGACATGGCGATCGAGGAAATCGCCGCCGCGCTGGCGATCCCGGCCGGGACGGTGAAATCGCGGCTGCATAACGCGCTGAAGACGCTGCGCGACGACCCGAGAACCAGGGGGTTCTTCGCGGGCGAGTGACGGCAGCATTCCAACGGGCCCCCTCGCCGGTTTCCAATGAACCTTTCGCCCCCTTCGCGCACTTAACCCTGTGGAGACACGAAATGAGCGACGAGCGGGAAATCCAGCCGAAGGACGACCGGTTGGCCGCGGGCCTGCGGGCGCTTGGAAGGCCGCGCCTGACGGTCCCGCAGAGCGCGGACGATGCGATTCTGGCCGCGGCGCGCGCGCGCATGCGCCGGAAGCGCGTCTCGGGGACGGCCGCCGCATGGGCGGCCGCTGCGGCCGTCGTTCTGGCGGCGGGCCTGGCAGTGCTCCTGCCGATCGCGCGGCGGGAAGCCGTTGCGCCGGCCGCGGCCTCGGCCGTGACCATGGACGTCAACGGCGACGGGCGGGTGGACATCCTCGATGCCCTGGCGCTGGAGCGGAAGATCGAGGCCCGCGAGCGGCTGAGCCTGAAATGGGACATCAACGGCGACGGCCGCGTGGACCAGGAGGACGTGCGCGCCATCGCGATGTACGCCGTTCAGCCGGTGGCCATGACGCTGCTCCCGGGCGGCGCGGCCCGCGGAGCCCGTGCGCCCGCGGCGGCGGCGCGGTACTGGGCGATGGACGTTGTCGTGGACGCGGACGGCCGGCGGCTGGCGGCGTATCAATTGGAGATGACCGACCCGACGGGCCGGTCGCAGATCGTCGGGATCGAGGGCGGCGAGCATGCGGCGTACAGCGCGCCGCCGTACTATGACCCGGCGGCGATGGCGCAGGAAGGCCGGATGATCCTGGCGGCGTTCTGCGCGGGCGACGAGCTGCCCTCGGGCAAGACGCGCGTGGCGCGCCTGCGCGTCCGGACCACCGGCGACGGCGAGCCGGCGCTGCGAGCGAAGCTGATCGTCGCGGCGACCTCCGATGGGCGGACGTTCCCGGCGCAGGTCAACCTCGTCACGGGAGGATCCGCCGGCGGCGAGTATTAGCCATGAGCAGTTGACGGCGCTTTCAGCCATCTGATGCCTGACCATCGCGTGAAGGGGGCCTTATGGCGAATTCAAGTTGAGCTCGGCGTGATCCACGATGAAGAATCGGTCCAAGCTTGGAATAGCCGCAGCCGTCGTGATGCTTGCGGCTATTTTCGTTGCGGTCCTCGTGAAGTCCTCGCCGGACCGGCCCGCGGACTCGAACCCGCCGCAGGGGTCCGCGCCGGCTTCCACCGCCTCGCCATCCGAAGCGACGGTGGAGCTGGCCGAGAGCCAGCTCAACGCGGTCAAGATCGAGCCGGTGGGCGTCTACCTCTTTCCCGTCGAGAAAGCCGCGGTCGGCAGCATTGATTACGACGAGGACCTTTCCGTCCAGGTCTTCTCGCCTTACGCGGGGAAGATCATCACGGCGCTGGTCAACCTCGGCGACACGGTTCAAAAGGGGCAGTCGCTCTACACGATTGACAGCCCGGACCTGCTCCAGGCCGAAGCGGCCCTGATCGCCGCGGCGGCCACCTCCGACCTGACCGGCAAGGAGTTCGCGCGCGCGAAGGAGCTGTACGGAAGCAACGGCGTGTCCGAGCGCGAACTGGAGCAGGCGACCTCCGATCAGCAGACCGCGCAGGGCGCGCTCGCCGCGGCGCGCGACGCCGTCCGCATCTTCGGCAAGAGCGAGGCCGAAATGGACCGGATCATCGCCGAGCGCAAGAGCGATCCGTCGCTGGTCGTGGCCAGCCCGCTCGCCGGCCGGGTCACGGCGCGAAACGCGCAGCCGGGCCTGCTGGTGCAACCCGGAAACGCGCCGGCGCCTTACTCGGTCGCCGACCTCTCGCTGAAGTGGATGGTGGCGAACGTCACCGAGAGCGACAGCCCGCTGTTCCACGTCGGGCAACCGGTGCAGGCCGGCGTGCTGGCCTGGCCCGGCCGCACTTTCGACGGCAAGATTTCCACGCTGGGCGCGACGGTTGACCCGAACACGCATCGGCTCATGGTCCGCTGCGAAATCGCGGACCCCAGGGATGAGCTGCGCCCCGGCATGGTCGCCAGTTTCACGATTCGAGTCCAGGACGCCGTGGAGTCCGCCGCGATACCGATGAACGGCGTGGTGCGAAACGGCGACGGCACGCTGGCGGCGTGGGTGACCACCGACCGGCGCAAGTTCTCGCAGCGGATCATCAAGGCCGGCCTGCAGAGAGACGGCCGGTACCAGGTGCTCGAAGGGCTGCAGCGCGGGGAACTGGCCGTGACCGACGGCGCCGTGTTCCTCAGCAACATTCTCTATGCCCCACCGACCGACTGAATGAACCCAGTAGAGGCCCGTTATGCTTAAGTCGGTGATTGCCTTCTGCCTCAGCCGCCGCGCGATCATCGTGTTCGGCGTGCTGGCGTTCGCCGGGGCGGGGTACTTCGCCTTCAGGCGGCTCGACATCGAGGCGTATCCGAACCCGACGCCGGTCATCCTGGAAATCACCGCGCAGGCGGCGGGCCTCTCCGCCGAGGAGATGGAGCGCTACTACACGATCCCCATCGAGATCGGCCTTTACACGACGCCCGGTATCTCGGTCATCCGATCCACCTCGTTCTACGGCCTGTCCTTCATCCGCGTCGTGTTCAAGTACGGGGTGGACTACAACTTCGCGTACGCCCAGGCGGACATCGCGATTCAGCAGAACGTCTCGCTGCCGGCGGGCCAGATACCCCAGATCCAGCAGAACAGCGGCACAGGGGAAATCTATCGCTACCAGGTCGTCGGCCCGAAGCATTTCGGGCTGACCAATCTCCGCACGGTCCAGGATTGGATCGTGCTGCGCCGGCTCTCGACCATCCCCGGCATCGTGCAAGTCAACAGTTGGGGCGGCACCACGAAGCAGTTCGACGTCGAGATCGAGCCTCCCAAGCTCGAGGCCTACAACGTCACGGTGCCGCAGATTCTGACCGCGCTGGGCAACGCGAACATCAACGTCGGCGGGCGCGAGATCCGCATCGGCCAGCAGTCCATCAACATCCGCGGCGTCGGGCTGATTGACGACGGCGGCAACGACGACCTGACGCAGGGGTACAAGGTTGACGACATCGAGAACGTGGTCCTCTCCCAATCCAACGGCGTTCCCGTGCTCATCAAAGACGTCGCCAAGGTGACGGTGGGCTACGTGCCGAGGCTGGGCATTTTCGGGCGGGACCAGGACGACGACGTGGTGGCGGCCATCGTGGTGATGACCCGCACGGAGCAGACCGCAAGAATGCTCCCCAGGGTCAAGGCCGAGGTCGCCAAAATGAACAGCGACGGAAGCCTGCCGCCGGGCGTCAAGGTGGTCCCGTTCTATGACCGCGGGTCGCTGATGTCGCTCACGACGCACACCGTCCTGCACAACCTCATTTTCGGCTGCCTGCTGGTGTTCCTGATCCAGTGGATTTTCCTGGGCGACCTGCGCAGCGCGATCGTCGTCGGCGTGAACATCCCGTTCGCGCTCCTGTTCGCCGTTATCCTGCTGGTGCTGCAGGGCGAAAGCGCCAACCTGCTCTCCGTCGGCGCGGTGGATTTCGGCATCATCGTGGACTCGGCGGTGATCCTGGTGGAGAACGTCTTCCGGAATTTCCAGAGGCCCGCGGAAGACCGGCAGCTCATGCTGAGCCGCCTGGCGGAGAATTTCTACGGAGCCGACCCGACGAAGCCGCCGCACGCCCAGCCCGCCGGCGGCTGGACCGAGCGCCTGCGGCTGATCCTGGTCAGCGCGCTGCAGGTGGACAAGGCGATCTTCTTCTCGGCGCTCATCACCGTGGCCGGTTTCGTGCCGCTGTTCACCATGCAGGGAGTCGAAGGCCAGATCTTCAGCCCCATGGCGCGCACCTACGCCTACGCGCTGGCGGGCGCGCTGCTGGCCACCTTCACGGTCACGCCCGTGCTCGCCTCCATCTTCCTTCCGCAGAGCGTGAAGGAGGCCGAGACGGTGGTCGTCCGCCTCCTGCACCGATTTTACAATCCCGCGCTGCGCTTTGCGCTGGACCACCGCGCCGTCACGGTCGGCCTTGGGATAGTCTTCCTGGCCGTGGTCGCAGTCCTGGGGCTGCGGCTCGGAAGCGAGTTCCTCCCGCAACTGGAAGAGGGCAATTTCTGGATTCGCGCCTCGATGCCCTCGACGCTCTCCCTTGAAGACGGCGAGGCGGCGACGCGAAAAATGCGGCTGATCCTCCTGAGACATCCGGAAGTCATCACCGTGACTTCCCAGCACGGCCGGCCGGACAACGGGACCGACGCCTCGCCGTTCTCCAACGTCGAGCTCTTCGCGCCGCTGAAACCGTACGACGAATGGCCGAAGGGCCTGACCAAGGAGAAGCTGACGGAGCAGATCCAGGCAGAGTTCCAGAGCGAGTTGCCCGGCGTCGTCTTCAATTTCTCCCAGTACATCCAGGACAACATCGAGGAGGCGATCTCCGGCGTCAAGGGCGCCAATTCGGTCAAGATCCTCGGCCCGAATCTTGAAACCCTGGAGAAGCTCGCCGCGCAGGTCAGGGACCAGATGAGCCAGGTCCGCGGGATCGAGGACCTGGGCATCTTCCCCGTCCTCGGCCAGCCGAACCTGAACATCAAGGTGGACCGCGCGAAGGCCGCGCGGTACGGCCTCAATACCGGCGACGTGAACACGGTCATCCAGGCGGCGCTGGGCGGCGCGTCGGCGACGACGGTGCTGGAGGGCGACCGCCAGTTCGGGCTGGCTGTCCGCTTTGCGCCCGAATACCGTGACAGCGTCGAGAAGATCCGGAACATCAAGGTAGCGTATCAGACGAGCAGCGGCGCGAATGCTTACATCCCATTGAGCGAACTGGCGACGATCTCTCTGGACAACGGCGCGGCGTGGATTTATCACGAGACCACGGAACGCTTCATCCCGGTCAAGTTCAGCGTGCGCGAGCGCGACCTCGGGAGCACGGTGGCGGAAGCTCAGGCGCGCATCGCGAAGAACGTCAAGCTTCCGAGCGGATATCGCATCATCTGGGCCGGCGAGTTCGAGGACCTTCAACTGGCCAAAGAGCGCCTGGCGATCATTGTGCCGGTCACACTGGTGCTCATCGTCGGCCTGCTCTACTGCCTGTTCAACTCACTGCTGGAATGCGTGCTGACGCTTTCCGGGATTCCCTTCGCGGTTGCCGGCGGCGTGCTGGCGCTCTACGTCTCCGGCCTCAATTTCAGCATCTCCGCCGCGATCGGTTTCGTCTCGCTGTTCGGCGTGTCCGTCATGAACGGCATCCTGCTCATCACCTATTACAATCAGGCGAGGCTTCACGGATGGACGCCCGTGAACGCGATGTTGCATGCCGGCACGACCCGGATGCGCCCGCTGCTGATGACGAGCCTCTCGGCATGCATCGGACTCTTCCCGGCGGCGATATCCACCGGCATCGGAAGCCAGGTGCAGCGTCCGTTGGCCACCGTGATCGTGGGCGGCATGCTGGTCGGCCCGATCATGCTGCTCATCGTCGTGCCCGCGCTGAAGATCGTATTCCTGGGCCGCGGCGGCGAGAAGTCCCAGCCGCAAGCTCAATCCGCCGAATAGGGGGGCTATGAAGACAACGCGTCTTATCCTCGCAATCGTCAGCTCCAGCGCATTGGCGCTCGGCCTGGGATTTGCCGGCGAGCCGACGCCTCGGCCGGCTGAGCGCGCGGCCGCCGCGAATCGTCCGCCGGCTTTGAAGAAATCCGCGCCCGCGGTGAAGGGCGGAATCACGGCCGGGAAAACGGAGCCGCCGCGCGCCCGATTTGCTTTCCCGCCGGTGGTCCGGCCGCCCGCGCCGCCGCCCAATCCGGCGCCGAGGCGAGGTCCCGGCGCTGCGAGCATCGGCGGGCCGGCGACCTCGCGCGCAGGGAGCAGCGCCGCCATCAAAGGGACCGAGATAAGGCGCAAGCCGTGAAGACAACGCATTCCGCCGTATTTTCAGCCCTGGCCGCAGCGCTCCTCGTCGGCTGCGCCGTGGGGCCGAACTTCGAGAAACCGGCCGCTCCGGAGGTCAGCGGTTATACGCCCACCCCGCCGGCGGCGACGAGCGGCACGCCGAACGTCGCCGCCGGCGAGCCGCAGCGCTTTCTCAGCGGACAGGACATTCCCGGAGAATGGTGGACCCTGTTCCACTCGCAGCCGCTCAACGACTTGATCGAGCGCTCGCTCAAGGCCAACCCGGACATCAAGGCGGCGCAGGCCGCATTGGACGTGGCGCGCGAAAACGTGCTGGCGCAGAAGGGCGCTTACTATCCCAACGTCGCGGCCGGTTTCTCCGCGAGCCGGCAGAAGACCTCGAGCGAGCTTGCGCCCATCCCCAACTCCAACGCCTTGTATTTCAGCCTGTATACTCCGCAGGTCAGCGTGTCGTACATGCCGGACGTGTTCGGCCTCAATCGGCGGACCGTGGAGTCCCTGCAGGCGCAGGCGGAACAGGCGCGATTCGCCCTGGCGGCGACGCACATCACGCTGAGCTCCAACGTGGCCGCGGCGGCCATCCAGGAGGCGTCCCTGCGCGCGCAGGTTGCCGCGACGCGCGAGCTCATCACGATCAACACCGACATGCTCGAAGTCCTGCGCAAGCAGTTCGCGAAAGGCTACGCCGACCGGCTCGACGTCGCGGCGCAGGAATCGCAGCTCGCGCAAGTCGCCGCCACGCTCCCGCCGCTGATCAAGCAACTGGCCCAGCAGCGCGACCTGCTGGCCGCGCTCTCCGGCGGTTTCCCGAGTCAGTCTCCGGCCGAGCAGTTCGAGCTTTCCAGCTTGCAGTTGCCGCAGGAATTGCCGCTGAGCCTGCCCGCGCGGCTTGTGGAACAGCGGCCCGACGTGCGCCAGGCCGAGGAGAACCTCCACGCCGCCAGCGCCCAGATCGGCATCGCCGTCGCGAACCGCCTGCCGAACATCACGCTCACCGCGGACGCCGGGATCGCCGCGCTGGAGGGCAGCCAACTTTTCACGGAGAGCGCCGGCTTCTGGACCCTGGCCGGAGCGGTGACCCAGCCCGTTTTCCAGGGCGGGACGTTGCTGCACAGGGAGCGCGCCGCGCGGGCGGCCTATGTGCTGGCCTCGGAACAATACCGCAGCGCCGTCCTGGCCGCATTTCAGAATGTGGCCGACACGCTGAACGCGCTCGAGCAGGACGCGGACGCCCTGAAAGCCGCCGCCGCCGCGAAAGAGGCCGCCGGCGTCACGCTGGACCTGGCCCGGCAGCAGTGGAAGTCCGGCTACGCGAGCTACCTGTCGCTGCTCAGCGCGGAACAGGCGTATCAGCAAGCCCTGATTAACCTGGTTCAGGCCCAGGCCAATCGCTATGCCGACACCGCCGCGCTCTTTCAGGCTCTCGGCGGAGGATGGTGGAACCGCGCGGACCTCGCCGGCAACGGCTCCGGTTAGCGGCCCGTTGAAAAAGTGTGGCGCACACGCTACGCCTCGGCCAGTGCCTCGCTTGTAGTGGCGCCGTCAGGCGCTACTTCGTATGCCCTCACGGGCACACTACGAGCGGCCAGGCTTTTTCAACGGGCTGTTAGCGGCGGTCGCGGGCGGTTGGCGGCGATCAGCAACGCGTCGGGGAATCCAGTTCACTCGGATATGGCTCGAAGAAAGTCTGGCGGGCCAGGAATTTATCGTCGGGGTTTTTCGCGATCCAGTCGCGGAGGATGCGCCGCGGTGCGCCGAGCGGCAGCTTGCCGGCGCGGTACTTCTCGAGCGCGGCGAGGAACCGCGCCTTCTCTCTCGCGGCCGGCGGTTTCGAGAGCGACTCCATCGCGCGCATCAACGCCGTGGCGTTCGAGCCGGCCTTTCCCGGCCGCGCCAGCGCCTGCGCCAGCCGCGCGCGGTAGTCGGGCAGCAGCGCGTCGAGCGAGCGCCGCTCGCGATTCGCGACGATCCGGCGCAGCTCGGCGGCGTCCTTGCGCGAGTGCGCCTCCAGCAGCATCTCGTTCGCGGCCTGGAACTGCACCAGCGCCTTGAGCAGGCGCGACCGCGCAACCTCCTCGAACGCCGCCCGGGTGAACAAGCGCGTGAGGAAATGCTCGCGCAGGCGCGGGTCCGCCAGGCGCGCCTCGTCCTCGATCGGCAGGTCGGGGAATTTCCGGAGCGCCGCCGCGGCGAAGAGCCCGGCGCCGCGCCCGACGGGATTCTTCGAGTCCGCCCGGGAGTAGCGTTTCGCGTCGCTGACGCCGCAGGAAGGCGAGCGCGATTTAAGAATGAAACCGTGGAGCCCGCTCGCGGAAGTCAAGCGCAGCTCGGCGAAGCGCGTCATCGGGTTCGTCAGGTCGCGCCCGGTGGCCGGCTGGACGAGCCGCAGCGCCCGGCCCGGTCCGACGAGCCGGATGCGCTCGCGCGGCACGCCGAGCCCGACGGCCATCTCCGGGCAGACGGCGCGGAATTCGACGTGCGGCCTCATCGCCTCGATCAGGTCGTCCCCGATCGCGACGCCGTCGTACCGGCACGCCGCGAACCCGAGGCAGCGGCTCACGAACACGGCCGGTCTGGCGAAAGTCCTCGCGGCGATTTCCAAGTTTCGATTTCCCATGGCCCAGGTTGCGTCCCGCGGCGATTGTCCGCTGCGCCGATTTTCATTATACTCTCTTTCTGGCTGGAACCGGTGATTTTGTGCGCGGCGCGCGGAAATTCCTTCCGGTCCGGGCCGGGCGAGGACGCGATGAAACGAAACGTCGTGGATGTCAGCCGGTTCAACAAAGAGGCGATTCTTCCGTACCAGTTGAGACTGCAGGACTTCGAGATGGCCATGCAGGACATCTACGACTTCTTCCACGACGTGAACGGCTTCATGCTCCGTGCCGGCAGCGCCGCGAGCTTCGAGATGGCCCTGGACGCCATGTCGAAGTAATGCGGATCCTTCTCCACGCCGATGCTGCGATATCCGACGGCCTCCGCCGCCGCCAGAGTTGAGCCCGAGCCGGCGAACGGATCGAGCACGATCCCGCGCCCGAGCGGGAGCACCCCGTACACCAATTGCCGCATGAACGCCTGCGGCTTGAGGCTGGGATGCGGCGCCAGCGATCGCTCCTCTTTTCGCGTCGGCGACGAGCGAATGACGTCCCCAAACGGCCGCTGCGGCGACGGGCGCCGGAAGCCGCCGGTCTGCCACTTCCGAAGATTGTCCTGCGCGCGCCCTTCCAGCGGTTTGCGGTAAATGAGCCACGGTTCCCACATGGAACGCGGCATGACGCTCACTTGTGAAAACTCCTCGTGCGCCGCCTTGGGCCGATCTCCACCGCGCAGGGTCATGACCAGCCTCACCAGTTCGCCGCGTCTTTCGAGGCCCGATTGCGACAGCCCGTCCGCCACAATATGGGAAAGCAGCGGGTTCGATGCGACGACGACGTTGGCGCCGGGCGTCAGCTTCGGCAGGAGCGCGCGGCCGAACCGGCGGAAGAACTCTCTCAGCTCTTCCAACTGGTCCGGCGTCAGCGTCGTGAAGCGCGGCAGCGGAGCGCGCTTGGTTCCGTCGAAGCTGGGCGGTATGCGCCAGACGCCGCCCCTGCCGTTTCTCAGCTTGGCCTGTTGTTCCGGGGTGTATTCATGGAGGCCGTAAGGCGGATCGGTGACGACGGCGTGGATGCAGTTGTCATCCCGGCGCGCCAGCCATTCGAAGCAGTCGTCGCAGTAAAGTGTGGCGTTTCCGTGCGTGAACGGCGGCCGCAGCGGCGCCGGAAGAGCCGCGCGCGGGACCAGTAACGTCATCTGCATGTCGCGCAAGCGATAGACGCCTCTGAGTTCCCGCACGAACATTCCCGGCGTGTTGAGCCGAAGATAAGACCGCACGGATGATGCGGGGACGCCGCCTATGCTTTCCGAGACGGCCTGCGCCAGTTCCTTCGCCGAGCGCGCTCGGGGACTCGTCCGCAAGGCGCGCACGATGGCGTCGCGCACCTCGCCCGGCCGGCATTTCAAGTGTTTTTTCTTCATCCTGCTCGCACTATAGACGTCTAGACGTCATTTGTCAAGCGCGGTCTCAACAGGGCCGGCAGTTGCCTTGTCGCGTGCGGTTTCGTATCATACGCGGCGGGCATGGTTCTTCTGAAATTCATCCAGTGAGAAAGGAATTCACATGGCCAGGAGCAAGGCGTCTCAGGTCGCCGTCATCGGCGGCGGGATGATCACGCAGATTCAGATTCTGCCGTCGCTCTACCAGCTTCAGCGGATCGGGCTGCTCGGGGATATCTCGATCTGCGCCTTGAACGGCGCGCCACTGAAGGTGCTCGCCGAGGACCCGGCGCTGCTCGAGGCGTTCCCCGGGCACGGCTTTACGCCGCACCCGGATTTCCGCAAGGTCGGGCTCGACGAGAAATTCCCGGCGCTCTTCGAGGAAGTCCTCCGGAAAATGCCGGAGCGCAATATCGCCTTCGTCGCGGTGCCCGACCAGCTCCATTACGCCACCATCCTCAAGGCGCTTGAGGCGAACCAGCATGTCATCACCGTCAAGCCGCTCGTGCTGAAGTACGCCCAGGCGATCGAGATCGAGAAGCGGGCGCTCGAGCGCGGCTTGTTCGTCGGCATCGAGTACCACAAGCGCTTCGACGACCGCGCGCTGATGGCGCGCCAGCAGTACCGCTCCGGCAACCTCGGCGAGTTCAAGCTCGGCCACGCCTGGCTCAACGAGCCGTGGTACTACCGCGACAGCAATTTCCAGAACTGGTGCACCGTCGAGAACAGCGACATGTTCACCTACGTCGGCTGCCACTACGTGGACCAGCTCCATTTCATCACCGGCCTGATGCCGAGCGAGGTGTGCGTGTACGGCGGCAAGGACCGATACCCGAACGGCCGCGAGGGCTTCCTCTGGTGCAACGCGATCGTGAGCTGGGAGAACGGCGCCACGCTGAGCGTGCTCGACGGCATGTGCTATCCGAACGCCGGCCCCGGCGGCAACACGCAGGGCCTGCACCTGTTCTGCAAAGGCTCGAAGGACGGCTGCCTGGTGCTGCACGACGACCAGTACCGCGGCGTGAAGGTCTGCACCGAGCGCCCGAGCGACGGGCGGACGTTCCAGGAGCCGAGCCCGGATTATTTCAAGCTGATCTATCGCGGCGGGCAGGGGCTGGAGCCGGTCGGATACGGCTACCGTTCCATCGAGGCGCTGGTGAAGGCGGTGCTGCGCGTCGAGTCCGGCAAGGACCTGGCCGCGCGGCGAAAGATCCTCGGCGAGATTGATGCCGAAGGCGTGCTCTCGACGCCGGCGAACAGCTCGTACAACGAGCTGGTCATCGAGGCCGGCCGCATGTCCATCCTCAACGGCGGACGCCCGGTGGTGATCGAGTACGGGAAGAAGCCGGGGGTGAAGTTCAAGCAGTTCTGAACATGAGCTGATGCCGGTTCTTGCCGCAAAGCGGCGCTGGAGATGGACGCTGATCGCGGATCGCTTCGCGCGCTCTTGCGCCGCCGAGAGACGGAGATTGTCCTCGTTCGAAGAGGTCTGACGGGGCGAAAATCTCATGCACGACGCGATCATTGTGGGGTGCGGGCCGGCCGGGAACACGCTGGCCTGGCGGCTGGCCGGGCGCGGGTTCAAGGCGCTGATGATCGAGAAGGCGAACCTGCCGCGCCCGAAGACCTGCGCGGGCGGCCTTTCGTGCAAGACGCTCCAGGCGCTGCCGTTCCCGGTGGACGAGGTGATCGAGCGGCGCGTGACGGGCGCGTGGCTGACGTTCCGCGGCGAGACTTTCCTCCACAAGCGGATGCCCGGCGCCGGAGCGACGGTGGACCGCGCCCGGCTGGACCAGTTCATGACCGCCCAAGCGGTGGCGGCCGGCGCGGAACTGCGCGAAGGCGTGCAATTCCAGTCGTTCGAGGCGAATCGCGACGGCGTGCTCGTGCGGACAAGCGCCGGCGAGTTCGCGGGGCGGTTCCTGATCGGGGCGGACGGCGCGGCGAGCCGCGTGCGGCGCTTGCTCCATCCGGCGGAGCGTCCGCGAACGGCGCAGGCGATCGAGACGGACCTCTTCCCGCCCGCCGAGGCGTTCGAGGCGCTCGGCGACAACGCGCTGTTCGACTTCGGCGGGCTTCCGGGCGGCTACGGATGGATTTTCCCCAAGCGCGACCGGTTCAGCGTCGGCCTGCTGCGGATCCGGCGGGTCGGCGACGCGCGAAAGCTGAACGCCCGGCTGGAGGAATTCATCGCGCGCTACGCCGTCCTTCGCGGGAGCCGCATCGCGCGCGTTTGCGCGTGGCCGATCCCGGTCCGCCCCGTCGCGCGACGGCTCGCCGCCGGGCGGGTGCTGCTGGTGGGCGACGCCGCCGGGTTCGGCGAGGCTTTTTTCGGAGAGGGCGTCTTCAACGCCGTCCGCAGCGCGGAAATGGCCTACGAGGCGCTGCGAGCTGCGCTTGAGGAGGGACGCTCGGCCGAGGAATCCTACAACGCCCGCACCGCGGCGCTACGGCGGGAGCTCTTCTTCGCACACCTCATGGCGCGGCTCTTCTATGCCGCGCCGAAGTTCGGCTACGACCATCTCGTCCGGAACCGATCGGTCAACGAACTCTTCTCGCGCCTGATCGCCGGCGGGATGAGCCCCATGCGCTGCTTCCTGGAAACACTGGCCCTCTGCCCGTTTTGGGCTTTAGCACCGCACGCAGAACCCGGCGTAGAATACCTTTCTTCGGCAGGCATCGCCCAGCCTCTCCGCTGAATCCCGCCCGGCGCAGTTGTTCGCGCGGGCGCTTCGGCGTATAGTGGAGGTGTCGGCTGGAGGTCGCATCTCGCACGAAAAGGAGCGGTGGATGGGCGCTTGCAAGTACACGAATGCCTGGAAGAACTGTGCGACCTGCTCGTTCTGGCAGGGCACGCGCAAGCTCAGCGATGACCGCAATTGCGCGCTCGTGGACAGCAGCGCTCAAGGGCAGTGCAACGGCTTCTGGAAGGGCAGCCGGAAGAACGCCAACGATAAGTGCAGCGAGTGGCGCAAGTGGGCCGCTATGCGCGACTGGTCGGGCGTGGCGCGAGCGATCTATCCCTGACGAACGGAACGCGCTGTCCGCCGATCAGGAGCGACCGCCGCCTTTTGCTGGAGGGAGCGACATGGCGCGGATGACCGTTTGCGCGGCCGTTCTCGTGGCGCTCGCGGGGACTTTCTGCGCGGCGCAGGATTACGCGCCTGCGCCGGCGGCGACAACGACGCCCGTGCCCGCTCCGAAACCGGCCGGCGGGCCGGTCTTCACGGAAATGCAGCTCCAACCGGGCGGCGGCCAGCCCGCGAACGGACTCCTGCTTACCCTCATCCCCGACAAGGTCGTCCTGTCCGAAACGCCCTTCGCGTTCGGCGCGCCCCTGCTCGTCGAGCCGACCTCGATCCACCTGCTCTTCAGAAACGTCTCCGGCCAGCCGATCGTGCTCGACGCGTACAACCTGGCGCTCAGCCGGCTGACGATGATCGTGGTCGGGCCGGAGAAGGAGAGCGTGGTCGTCACGCGCCAGTCGCTCGTCGTTACGACCCGCAACTCGCTGCCGATTGACTTCCCGCAGATCGAGCCGGGCAACCCGTTCGTCCCGCTGGCCGCGATCGCGCCGCTCCAGTTCCCCGGCAACTTCAATCTGCTCGTCAACTACGCGCTGTACAAGCCGGGCGAATACAAAGTGCAGGTGGTTTACAGCCGGCCCGCCGCGGCCGGGCCCGCCGCGTGGTCCGGCACGGTGGTGAGCAACACGGTGAGCTTCCGCCTCGTGGGCCCGCCGCTGCCGCCTCCGCCGGAGAACGCGACGCCGGCCCAGCCGCCCGAGACCGCGCCGCAGCCGGAGCCTACTCCGGTCGCGCCGCCCGCGCCGCCCGCGCCGCCCACCCCGTCCGCGCCGCCGACCGGCACGCCTTCGTGAGCAGGCGGGAACAGCGGGAAACGAGGAAGTGCGAAGGATGAAGCGCTTCTTCCCGGCGGGAAAGCCGGCCTAGCCCCGCAGTCGCTGCTGCGCCTTCCGCCGTTTCTCCTCGTACATCATCTCATCCGCCCGGTTGATCAGTTCCTCGAGCGAGCAGGGCGCTTCGGGGTTGTACTCGGCCAAGCCCACGCTCAGCGCCAGGCGGCCATGTTGGCCGCGCGCGCCGCGGCCGGCGATCTTCTTGCGCAGGCGCGGCAGAATCCGAGCCACGTCCGTGCCGTCGGTGGCAATCACCAGCGCCACGAACTCGTCGCCGCCGATGCGCGCGATGATGTCGCTGTCGCGGAACGTCTCGCGGAACACGCGCGCCGCGTCGCGGAGCAGCTGGTCGCCGGCGGCATGGCCGAACGTGTCGTTCGCCAGCTTCAGCTCGTCCACGTCGGCGAAGATCAGGAACAGCCTCGCCTTGGCGCGGGCGGCGATCTTGATCTGCTGCCCGGCCAGCGCGAAGAAGCCGCGGCGGTTCGAGAGCCCGGTCAACTCGTCCACCAGCGAGAGCGAGCGCACCGATTCCTCCGCGCGCCGCCGCTCGGTGATGTCGATCGCGAACCCGATGACGCCGGTCAGCCGCCCCGCCTCGTCGCGGAACGGGATCTTGTCCGTCTGGATCCATCGCGTCCCGTCCTGCGTCACCAGCGGCTCAATGATGCCGCGCTTGGGGCGGCCGGACTTCATGACTTCCAGGTCGTCGTTCCAGTACTGCTCGGCCTGGTCGGGCCAGAGCTCGGAGCATCCTTTGCCCTCGATCTGGTCCTTCGGCAGGCCCATCGCCTCGGCGAACGCCTTGTTCACGCGGACCATCCGGTTTTCCTGGTCCTTGTAGAAGATCAGCGCGGGGACGGAATCGAGGATGATTTCGTACTGCGCGCGCGGGAGTGGCGGCGCGTTCGAGATGGCGGACCGCGGGTTCTGGAGCGCGGAGAGCAGTTCCGGATCAGGCGCCGGCGGCGTCTTCGGAGTGCGCGGGAGTTTGCCCATTTGCGGTCCTCCGGTCGGGCCTCGGCGCCCACATTATATCTCAAACACCCCCGTAGGTTCATATCGGCTCGCGGCGTAGAGGCTGTAGTCGCCGCCGGCGATTCTGCGGTGAGTCCTCAGCGCCAGCCCCGGCTGGTTGTTTTCCTCGGAGAGATGCGCCAGGCAGACCCACTTCATCCGGCGGCCGCCGGCGCTCGCGCGGAGCAGCTCCGCCGCCTCGATGTTCGAGATGTGCCCGCGCGGCCCGCGGATGCGCGCCTTGAGGAACGCCGGGTACCGGCCCGAATCGAGCATCTCCGGGTCATAATTGCTCTCGACGAAGACCGCGTCGAGCGAGCCGACGAGTTCCTCGAGCCCGCTGAAGACGTGCCCGAGATCGGTGAGGATGCCGAGCCGCTTTCCGCCGGCGGCGACGACGAACGCCACGCCCTCGGCCGCGTCGTGCGGCGTCGGCACGGTCTCCACCGTCACCGCGCCGAACCGCAGCGCGCAGCCCGGTTCAAAATGGTGGACCGCCTCGGCCGCCTCGAAACAGCCGCACCGCGCGATGGCCGCGTCGAAGGTCCGCCGGCTGATGCAGACCGGCAGGCGATACTTCCGGTGGTACACCCCCGCGCAGCGGACGTGGTCGGCGTGGTCGTGCGAGATGATGACGGCGTCCACCTTGCGGATGTCGCGGCCGAACTTCGCCAGCCGCCGCTCCGCCGCGACGCCGCTGATCCCCGCGTCGAAGAGCAGCCGCGTCTCGGCCGACTCGACGTAGATGCAGTTCCCGTTGCTCCCCGATTGAAGCGCGATCGCGAACATCTTCCTTTCCTCAGTCACGCCCAACCTTTTATCACCAAGGCACCAAGACGCCGACGGATATTGCAACCACGGAACACACGGAAGACACGGAAGCTGTTCAGGAAAGTCATTCGGTGTGCTCCGTGTACTCCGTGGTGGAAGCCGTTGTCTCTAACGCCAACGGATATTGCAACCAC
>Ga0187876_1000672_pt1 | contig 33623 bp, 27 predicted proteins | sample June2016WEW_17_4_FD_133000 | JGI IMG/M metagenome (GOLD analysis project Ga0187876, IMG submission 133000) | Peatland microbial communities from SPRUCE experiment site at the Marcell Experimental Forest, Minnesota, USA - June2016WEW_17_40 | ecosystem: Environmental > Terrestrial > Soil >...
ACTTGGCGAGGTCCTCTTCCAGTCGGCTTGGCCGGGGTCAAAGGCCCAACATCCGACTCAATGAGACCAAGGCCGGCAAAGGGTAAAGACTTGGAAACCTTATCTCCGACGGGCTCCTAGCCGAAACTATCGAGGAGATTAATTAGATGAGCCTCCTGATTGGGGCAATGACCATTGGATTCATTCTTTCGCTGCTGGCCTTGGGCGTGTTCATTAGTTTCCGCATCTTCAGCTTTCCCGACATCACGGCCGATGGCTCGAGTACGCTAGGGGCGGCGCTCGCGGCCGCCCTGATCGTCAAGGGTGTCAACCCGTTGCTGGCCACCGCCGCGGGTTTTGCCGGGGGATTTATGGCCGGCGCGGTTACCGCCACCCTCGCCACCAAGTTCAAGATCAACGGTCTGCTCTCCGGCATCCTGGTAATGACCGCGCTCTATTCGGTCAACCTACACATCATGGGGCGCAGCAATGTTCCCCTGCTGGGGCAGCAGACGCTCGCCACCTATGCTGAGCGGGCGGGCACCAAGATCCTGGGCGGCCGCGCGGGTCTGAACGTGGGAGGATGGGAAGTTTCCAGCCTCGACGCCTCGGTGCTGGTCCTGACGTTTGTAGCCATCGCGCTGGCCGGTGTGGTCCTCTTCGCGTTCTTCCAAACCAATCTGGGAACGGCGATGCGTGCCACCGGAGACAACAGCCAAATGATTCGCGCCCTGGGAGTGAATGACGGCAACATGATCATCCTGGGGCTCGCGGTCTCAAACGGGTTGATCGCCCTCGCCGGCGCCTTCCTGGCGCAGTACCAGGGCTTCGCCGATGTGCAGATGGGTATCGGCATGGTGGTCTGGGGACTGGCGAGTGTCATCATCGGGGAGGCGCTGGTGGGAACAAACCAACTGGGCTTGACCATTTGCGGTGCAGTAATGGGCTCGGTGCTCTTCCGCCTGCTGGTGGCTATCGCCCTGCGCCTGGGGCTGAACCCCAACGACCTCAAACTGATTACCGCGGTCTTCGTCTTTGCAGCGTTGATTCTGCCCAATCTCCTGCGTAAGTTAAGGTCACAGGGGGCTAGCTTATCCCATGCTTGAAATGCGGAAGGTCACAAAGGTTTTCAACCCCAGCACTCCCAATGAAGTGCGCGCGCTCGAAGGCGTGGATTGCACCCTGGAGGAAGGGGCGTTCGTCGTCATTATTGGTACCAACGGTTCGGGGAAATCTACACTGCTCAATGCCGTGGCCGGGACCTTCTATGTTGATGCCGGCACCATTTCCTTGGATGGCATTGATGTCACACGCTGGCCTGAGTACCGCCGCGCGGGTGTAATGGGCCGTGTGTTCCAGAATCCCTTCAGCGGGACCTCTCCGAACCTGACGATTGCCGAGAACCTAGTGCTTGCCGCCCGGCGCGGGCTGCCACGTAGGCTGGCCTGGGCTCTGAATAGGAAAGTTAAGGACGAGCTTCGCGAGCGGGTTCGGCAGTTGAATATGGGCCTCGAGGACCGACTGGACAATGCCATAGGCAGCCTCTCCGGCGGGCAGCGGCAGGCACTGACGCTACTGATGGCGACTTGGCTGAAACCGCGACTGCTGCTGCTGGATGAGCATACCGCCGCTTTGGACCCGAGGAGCGCCGACCAGGTGATTACCCTCACGGACACCATCGTTACACGCGACCGGCTGACGACCCTCATGGTAACCCATTCGATGCACCAGGCGGCCAACCTGGGTGACCGGCTGATCATGATGCATCGCGGCAAAATCATCCAGGAATTCAAGGGCGCGGAAAAACGGCGGACCCGCGCGGATGATCTGTTGGCGCGTTTTGAAGAGGTGCGGCGCGCGGAACAACTGGACGAGACCGCCGCGGAGATGCTGGAGCGGACGTACGTCTGATTTTTGGGTGAAGTCCCTCATCTGCCGGCATGATTGGACTGGTAGCCACGACATGAACTTTATGCGGCGGGTTCGCCATTGTAGCAAAAAGCCCACCGATCTGCCCAGATTTTGTGCCACCTTAAGTGAGAGAGTCTACAGATAAGCGACTCTCGGAAAACTTGGCGTGAAAAGCAGGCTAGAGTTTATCCTGGCCAAATTGTAATGGTTATTCCGGGTATCCCAAATGTGCTTTCCTTTTCACCAAAACGGCGGTAGTTTCTAACCAGAGTTCGAGTCTCCTACTGCGTCCGGCTTGCCCTTTCGAAGCGCGGTGGGGAGTGGCTAGACGCGGGCAGTGGGTCAAGTTGCTCAGCGGTTCCTGACGAGGGCCGATCCGGCGGGGGAGACTCTGCCCAAAGGACTAAACCCGCCCACTGCTCAAGTGCTCCGTCATGCTAAGGATCCGAATTGTGCACACGCCAAAATCCGGACACGCACACTCCTCACCTTACCCTCGCGAATTCTGCACCGATTTTATTGAGTTCTCCGTCAGGACGGTCGATAACATAGGTTCTTAGGACTCTCGAGATTGCACCGGTTGCTGGATAACGCCTGAGGCGCAGGGAAGCGGCGATGTCCCGTCGCCGCAAACGCCGGAAACCCCGCAGCGCCGTGGCCGCGGCAAGCTGCCGGGCCCTGTTTTGGGGTCGACACTTGCTTCATCTTAGGCAACCGTGATCGAACTGTTGGAAGGTTCCAGGAGGCAGCGTGAGAATCTCGCTTCGGAACAAAATCTATGGCTTGGCGCTGGTGGCGGCGATCCTGCCTGTGTTGGTGCTACTACTACTCATGCTACAGTTTCGGAGCGGTGTCTCGCAGCAAGCCGCTCGGGAAATGATAGCTCTGGCGGAAGCCAATGTGGAGCAGGCCGCCCGCGATGCTTACGGGCTCTGCGAAACCGCGAACGACCTCTTGCAGCGCCGGGTGAACCAGAACCTCGGCATAGCCCACCGGTTCCTGATGCAAAAGGGCGGCATCACGCGTGGCGGCGGAACCGTGCAATGGCAGGCCGTGGACCAGATCACTCAGGCAACGGTGGATGTGAGCTTGCCTCAGATGTTGATCGGGGGCGCGCTGGCGACGCCTAACCGCAGCTTCCAGGTGGCGTCACCCGTAGTCGATGAGGTCAGTCGGCTGGTGGGCAGCGCCGTCACGGTTTTCCAGCGGATGAACGATCAGGGTGACATGCTGCGCGTGGCAACCACCGTGGCGTCGGACGGCAGTCGCGCCATTGGCACCTACATTCCCGCCCTAGATTCTGAGGGGAGGGCATCTACCGTGGTGGCCACGATACTGCGCGGCGAAACCTATCGGGGAACCGCTTTCGTTGTGAACGACACGTACGTGGCAGCCTATGAGCCGCTCCGTGACGAAACCGGCAGAATCGTCGGAATGCTTTTTGTGGGAGACCGGATTTCGACGGTCGAGTCCGTCCGCCGCACCTTTTTGAACACTGTCATCGGTCGCAGTGGATACGTGGTGGTAATCGGTGCCAAAGGCAACCAGCGAGGGAGGTACATCATTTCCAAAGGTGGGATGCGCGACGGCGAGAGCCTCTGGGAAACGCGGGACTCCGCCGGCAACCCGTTTGTCCAAAAGATGGTCCAAAGCGGCCTCGCCTCGCGGAAGGGGGAGATTTTCCACCAATCGTACGTCTGGCAGAACCCGGGTGAACCGAAGCCTAGATTAAAACACGCGGCGCTAATATATTTTGAGCCTTGGGACTGGCTGATCAATGCGAGTGCCTACGATTACGAGTACATGGAGCCGATTGAGGGAGTGAAGTCGTCGGCAACGAACCTCATGTGGAGTGTCATCGTGGCGGGCCTTCTTTCGCTCGGGGTTGCGCTCACCATTGCCTTCCTTATGGGGAGCCGCGTAAGCCGGCCGATCGGCCTGCTCACCAAGCTCGCCGAGAGAGTCGCCACCGGGGACCTGCACACGGCGCGCATCGACTTCGCCATTCTCCATTCCCACAAGCCTGCGGCAGGTCTCGATCGGTTGCATTTCCCGGACGAGAGCGTGGATCTGATGGCCTCTTTCGAGAACATGACCGAGCGGTTGGGCAGTTTGGTGGGGCAGGTGCAACGCTCGGGCATCCAGGTAACGGCCTCGACAACGGAGATCACGGCATCGGCCAAACAACTGGAGTCCACCGTTGCTCAGCAGGCGGCTGCCACCCGGGAGGTATCAGCCACCAGTTCCGAAATTTCGGCATCTTCGCGCGATCTGCTACGTACCATTTCGACCGTGAGTGGAGCCGTGGTCGAGGCCGCCGGCCAGGCGGAAAGCGGGCATTCCGAGTTGAGTAAGATGGAAGGCAGCATGCGTGATCTGGTCACGGCCACCGGCTCGATTTCTTCCCGTCTGGGTGTCATCAGCGACCGGGCGAGTAAAATCTCGACGGTTGTCACCACCATCAACAAAATCTCCGACCAGACCGCCTTGCTGTCTCTCAACGCCGCGATCGAGGCCGAGAAGGCGGGCGAACTCGGCAAGGGGTTTTCCGTGGTGGCGCGGGAGATCAGCCGGCTGGCTGACCAGACGGCCGTGGCCACGCAGGATATCGACTCAGTGGTGAATGAGATGCAATCGGCAGTCTCGAGCGGCGTGATGGAAATGGATAAATTCTCCGAGGAGGTGCGTCGGCGCGTCGGGCAAGTCAACAGTATTGCCGAGGCGCTCAGTCGGATGATCGCAAAAGTGCAGACCCTGGGGTCCGATTTCGAGGTGGTGAAGCAGGGGATGAACGCCCAGACGCAGGCGGCGGAGCAGATCAATGAAGCCATGAAGCAACTGGCGGAAACCGCCGAGCTGACCAAGAATCTGTTGAGTGAATTCCAGAAGGTAACCGGACAGTTGAACGGCGCTGTGCAGGGACTGCAGAGTGAAGTGGCGCGTTTCCGCACCGCCGCTTGAGACGTAGGGCCGAGCTCACCTCGGCCGGGGCGAACGCGGTTCGCCCCTACAAGGAGGAGAGGTGGAGCGAATCAATCGCTGGCTGGCGCGTCTGAAGATCGCGCACAAGCTCATGCTCAGTAGCGTGGTCTTTGCGCTGCCCATCGCCGTGCTGCTCTATTACGTGACCGCCCAGTACAACCGGGGAATCCGGATCTGCCAAAGGGAAGTCGCGGGCACGGCCGCACTGGCCGTCTGCCCGGGCTTGTTACGGGATCTTCGAAAGTGTGAATCGTGGGCCGAATTGGCGGCTGCCGGCGCAACGGGGTCGCCGACGAATGTGACGGAAGCTCGCAAGCACATTGATGATGCGGTGGCCACACTCCAGCGCAGCGAGGACGAGGTAACGAAGGACCTGATCGACCGGCTGAGCAGCCTCTGGAAGCAGTTCGAGGCGAATGGCTCGGCGATGACCCCGGCCGACCAGGCTGCGCTCGGTCGGCAGATGGTGGAAACCACCACCCAACTCGTCCCGGTCATTCTCGATGACTCTGCCTTGATCCTGGATTCGGAACTGCAAACCTACTATCTGATGAACGTTACGGGCCCCCTCCTGCTTCAATCGCAGGCTGCGGTGGCAGAGACTGCGTCGGTGGCCCTCAAGGCGAAAGCGCAGGGCCGCCGGCTCGACGCTCGCGACCTCTCCCATTTGCAGGCGCAGTGCGGAGCGTTGGTGAATACGATTTTCCCGCGCATGCGCTATTCACTGGAAACAGCTTTGCGTGAAGGCAAGCGCCTGCACGGCGTAGGCTCCTCTTTTCAGAGAACCGTTCCTCCCCTGTTTGAGCGGTATGTCGAGTTGGCCACGCAGCTCGCTTCGGCCGCGAGCGACTCTTCCCCGCAGACCGGCGATGCTCTGAGCCCCGACCGGTTCGTGCAGATGGCTTCGGCCGCTCAGGATGCGGGCGTGACCCTGGGTGAAACGTCCGTCCGGGAATTGCGGACGCTTCTCGTCGGGCGCATTGCCGGAGACCGCTGGTTACGATCCGAAGCATTCCTGATGAGCCTGCTCTGCGTGGGGTTAGCGGTGGGGGTGATGGTGATTGTCACCCGCAACATCACTCGCCCGCTCGGCTGCGTCGTTAGTCTGACGTCCCAGATCGCCGCCGGCAGGGTTAAGGAGGCACTGGCTCGCCTGAAAAGCGCGGAGTTTCAGGAGTTCCTGGTGAGCAATGGTGCTGGTGGGACCGTGGCGATGGAGGATGAGATCTTCCGCCTGATTCTGTCAGTTTCCATAATGACGGAGAGCCTAAATGCGCTGCTGAACAAGGTCACGCAAGCCTGCGTGCAAGTGGCGGCGAGCGCCACGCAGGCGACGGCCTCGGTACGCCAGGTAGATGCCGCCGTTGCCGAGCAGGCGGCTTCCACCAATGAGGTCAATGCCACCAGCAAGGAAATCTTCGCCACCGCTCAGGACCTTGCCCGCACCATGGCGGGCGTCACTCGCATGGCGGCGGAGGCGGCTGAGACCGCTGGCGGAGGAGTCAGCCGGCTCGAAGGGGTCCGCAATGCCATCGGGGAGCTGATTAAATCCAGCAACGCCATGACCGGCACCTTCGAGGCCATCAACGAGAAGACTGGCAACATCGACAAGGTGATCACAACCATCACCAAAGTGGCGAATCGCACCAACCTGCTCTCTCTCAACGCCGCCATCGAGGCGGAAAAGGCGGGCGAAAAGGCGGGCGGATTCTCGGTGGTAGCCCTGGAAATGCGGCGGCTCGCAGACCAGACCGCCGTGGCCGCACTCGACATCGAGAAGCAGATCCGCGAGATGCAGCGCACCGTCCAGAGGGGTGTTTCAAGCCTCGAATCTTACGTCCACCAGACCGAAGCCAGCTCCACGGCCGCCACCGATCTGAGCTCTGGGCTGGCAAGCATCATCGAAAGCACCACAAAGTTGGGCCCGGAGTTTGCGGCGGTGAACAGGGGAATGCAGATGCAGTCGGAAGGCGCGGGCCAGATTGCGGAGGCGATGCAGCAACTACGCGATGCGGCGACCCAAACCAAGGAAACGCTGACGGAGTTCCGCAGGGTCTGCGAGGATTTGCACGGCGCGGTTCGTGACCTGAAAGGGGAGGTGGGACGCTTTTCGACAGCCGCTTGAAGCCTATGTTACTTCTCATCTTCCAGGCCGGGACTCAAACCTACGGGCTCGATACGCGCCAGGTCGTTGAGGTGGCGCCGTACCCCGAGTGTACGCTCCTGGCGCACGCGCCGCCTTTCGTGGCAGGGCTTGCCAAATGGCGGGGACGGACCATCCCACTTATCGATCTTTCCGCTCTGATCGGGGGGACTTCTGCGCCAGCGCTGCTCAGTACTCGGCTGGTGGTCGTGGATTATCTCCAGTCGAATGGTCACAGGCACCCTTTGGGATTGGTGGCGGAGAAAGCCGTGGAAATCCTTGAACTTGACGAGAGCGATCTTGAGCCGCAGAAGGTCGGAATCCCTGATGCCCCCTACCTTAACGGAACCATGGAGAACGCGGGGAGGTTGATCCAGCGCGTGACCGTGAACGAACTATTGCCTGTTTCGGTGCGGGAACTCCTTTTCCCCGAGGCGGAGGCGGTATGAGCGTGGCGACCGCCGTCACCAGGCTTCTCTCCGATCGCTTGGGCCTTTCACCGGAACTGCTGGGCGCGACCAGTGTCGAGCGCGCCCTGAACTTCGTACTTGGGAAAGTCGCGGCGGAGGAGCGCGCCGAATGGACTGCACGCCTTCTGCAGACCGAGGGCGAGGAGTGGCAGATGCTGATCGAGGAGGTCATCGTTCCGGAGACGTGGTTCTTCCGGGACAGCGAACCTTTCCAGCTTCTCGCCTCGCACCTGCGCAGGGAGTGGCTGCCCGCGCATCCTACTGGAACTTTCCAGGCGCTTTGTATCCCCTGCGCTTCGGGCGAAGAGCCGTACTCTGTGGCCATGACGCTTCTCGATGCTGGGCTGGATGCGGGCCACATTCGCATCGACGCAGCGGATGTGAGCGAGCGGGCTTTGGCCCGGGCTAGGCTGGCAATCTATGGAAGGAATTCGTTTCGCAAGACATCTGGCCGTTTTCGGGAGGAGTACTTCATCGAGCGTCCGGGATGCCGGCAGGTCCGCGAGGAGGTCGTGCGCTTGGTGTGTTTCGAGAGGGCCAACCTTTTGGACCTCTCCGTGTTCCGTGATCGCGCCCCATACGATGTGATCTTCTGCCGGAATGGTCTGATTTATTTCGATCATCGCGCCCGCTGGGAAGTCACGCGCGCCTTGCACGATCTTCTGGGCGAAACCGGGCTGCTCTTTACCGGCCATACGGAGCTACCGCATTTTCTTGAGGCGGGCTATATGCCGGCAGACCACCCGCGCAGCTTCGCGTGCCGAAGGGGAGGAGTGATGGGGGAACGATTGCTCGCGCGCGACCGGGCCGCGGCCACGACCCCCGCTCCGGTTGGCCCCGCGCGCGACCTTCGTGGGTCAGCGACCGTCACACCAAAAGAGCCTCCGAAGGCAGCCCCTGCCCCCGAACACGTTCCGGGGCTCGAGGAGGCGGAACTCCTGGCAGGCCGCGGCGAATTGGAAGCTGCCGCAGCCATCTGCACGCGCCTGCTTGCCGCGGGCGCACAGGATCCCAACATCTACGCAATGCTCGGCGTGATCCGCGAGTCGGCGGGGAATGCCGCAGCAGCGGAAGATTTCTTCCGCAAGGCGCTTTACCTTGATCCGTACCATTACGAGTCCCTGATGCACATGAGCCTGATTTTGGAGCGGTACGGGGATGTGGAAGGTTCTCGCCTGTATCGCGGCCGTGCGGGCAGGGCCCTCTCTCGCCAGGAAAGGGAACGGGCGCTCAAGAGCTTATGATCAGGCATGACGGAGGCGATAACCATTTTTGCTGGCAGGAGATCGGCATCGCCGGCGATCGGTCGTGCGAAGCCCTGGGCCGTTATGTGCACTGTCGTAACTGCCCGGATTACTCTTCTCGTGGGCGAACCCTCTTCGACCAGGAGATGCCCGGTGACTACCGGCGCGAGCTGTCGGAGGAACTGGCGCGCGCGGTTTCGGCGGGGGTGGAAGACGCCGTTTCGGTGTTGGTTTTCCGCACCGCTTCCGAGTGGTTTGCCCTTCCCAGCTTAGTTTTCCAGGAGGTCGCCCCTTACCAGAAGGCCTATGTCCTGCCCTTCCGATCCGGGGCACTGCTGGCGGGACTGGTCAACGTCAACGGAGAACTGCTGCTATGCGTGTCTCTGGCAGCCGCACTCGGGATTCCGGTAGACGACAATGCCGCGCCCGGCGGAAAGCCCCGATTGTGCGTAGTGAAAGCGGGCCGCGAGAGGTTCGCCTTCGAAGTGGACGAAATCCTGGGCGTGCGGCGCATTTCTGCCGGCCGGTTACAGCCCGTTCCGGCGACGCTCGCCAAATCTCCTTCCGCACAAGTCGCTTCCTGTTTCAAGCTCGACGGCCGCAATGTGGGGATGATTGACGAGAAGCGGCTGTTCAATTCACTCGACCGGAGCCTGAGGTGGTGAGCAAACCCGGCGCTGACCCGTCGATGCTGGACCTGTTCCGCACGGAACTGGAGAAACACTCGCTGGCCCTCGAAAAGGGGTTGGCGAGTGCGGAAGGGGTCAAGGAGCGCGCCCCGGCAATGGCACATGCGGCCCATTCGCTGCGGGGCGCGGCACGCATCGTCGGGCTGGGCAACGCTGCACGCCTGGCGCAGGCGATGGAAGAGGCCTTGACTGCTGCCGGGGCGGGTGCGCGCCAAGTGGCGGCGGCCGACGTCGATCACCTGCGTGCCGCCACCGCACTGTTCCGCCACCTCGCGGTGTGCCCTCCTGCCGAGATTCCCACAAACCTGGATGCCCGCGCGGATGAAGCGGAGAAGCTTGCAGGGCAGCTCGCCGCCCTGCCCGCACCACCTCCTCCCCAGAAACCTGCGGCCAAAGCTGCTGATCCCGCCCCCGTGGATACGTTTCTGCTCGATCTATTCCGGACAGAACTCGAAACACACTCCCGGGTTCTGGAAGAAGGCTTGGTGGAAGCAGAAGCTCGTCACGATCCGGAGAAACTCCATGCCTTGATGCGTGCGGCGCACTCCCTCAAGGGCGCCGCACGCATCCTGGCGCTGGACTCCGCCGTGCGGCTGGCGCATGCCATGGAAGATATGCTCTCGGCAGCGCAAAAGGGTGGGCGGCAACTGACCAGCCCTGACTTCGATCTGCTGTTGCGCTCGACCGACGTCTTCAGTGGTTTGGCCAAACGCCAACCCGCCGACATCCCCGCCGCGCTCGCGGAAGAATCGTCCCGCATCGCGGAGCTTGCCGGTATGTTCGCTCAGCCGCCGTGCCCCGTGCCCGCCAAGGTTCCGGCGCCTTCTGTCCCCTCTGCTCCCGTAGCCCCATCCAGAACCGAGCCTGCGTCCCCCGCCGCCATGGGGGAGAAAACCGAGATCGCGTCGGTGCGCGTCGCTGTGGAAAACCTGAATCGCCTGGCAGGGTTTGCGGGCGAATGCTTAGTAGAAGCCAAGACCCTCCGCCCCCTAACCGAGGCCGTGCGGCGCATCAAGCAGCGCCACTCGATCCTCAGCAATGCGATTGAACAAGCGATCGAGGCATTGCGTAAAGAGTCAACTATGGAAGCGCAAGCCCGGCTGGAAGAGGCGCTGCGACAGGCTGGCTGGATTCATCAGGCCTTGCCCTCGTACCAAAGCGACCTGGAGCGCTTTTCACGCAAGCTGGAACACTTGGCCAATCGCCTGTACGACGAAGCAGTGGCCAGCCGCATGCGGCCTTTTTCCGACGGCCTGCACGGGTTTGCGCGCATGGTTCGCGATGTGGCGAAGTCGCTCGGCAAGAGCGTGCGTTTCGAAATCGAAGGGGATGCGACGCCGGTGGACCGCGACATTCTGGAGAAACTCGAAGCCCCCCTGACCCACCTGTTGCGAAACGCCGTGGATCACGGCATTGAAGCTCCGGAAGCTCGTATGCAGGCGGGCAAACCGGCGGAAGGGAAGTTGACCCTCGCGGCGCGCCATGTGGCCGGCGCGCTGCAGATCGTCGTGCAAGACGACGGCGCGGGGATCGACTCGGGCCTGCTTCGCCAACGCATCGTGTCCAAAGGTTACGCCTCTGCCGACATGGCTGTGAAGATGAGCGAGAATGAAGTGCTGGAATTTCTCTTCCTGCCCGGGTTTTCGACCGCCCAGCGCGTCACTGAGATCTCCGGGCGCGGCGTCGGACTGGACGTGGTTCAGTCGATGGCCCGGCAAGTGGGCGGCAACGTCCGCATCGAATCCAGACCAGGGCAGGGCACGCACTTCGCATTGCAGCTCCCGCTGACGCTCTCCGTGGTCCGCACCCTGAGGTTCGAAGTTAAGGGTCAGCCGTACGCGCTGCCCCTGACCCGTGTCGACCGGGTATTGAGCGTGCGCCCCGACGATGTACAGGTGGTCGAGGACCGGCAGTACGTGCGTTTCGGCGAACAGAACATCGGTTTGGTGGACGCCACGCAGGTGCTGGACCTCCCAACCGCCGATCGACCGTCCGGGAATCTCCGCGTGGTGGTGCTCAGCGACCGCCTCAACTGTTACGGCTTGGTGGTGGATCGGCTCATCGGCGAACGCGACCTCGTCGTCATCCCGCTCCCCGGGCGGCTGGGCAAAGTGCCGAATCTCATCGCTGGCGCCATTCTCGAGGATGGGTCGCCGGTGGCCATCCTCGACAGCGAGGACCTGGTGCGGTCCATCGATAATCTCTTGACGCGCGGCAGCCTGATGAAGCTCGGCTGGCACGAGCAGGCCGAAAGGGCCGCCCGGAAGCGCGTGTTGGTGGTGGACGACTCGCTGACCGTCCGCGAAGTGGAACGCCGGCTGCTGGAGAACTGTGGGTACGAAGTCGTAGTTGCCGTGGACGGCATGGATGGGTGGAACGCTCTGCAGAGTTCCCGATTCGACTTGGTGGTAACGGATGTGGACATGCCTCGCCTGGACGGCATCGAGCTGGTCAAACGCATCAAGGGGACCGCGCCGACCACATCCATCCCGGTAATGATTGTTTCTTACAAGGACCAGGATGATTACCGAACCCTGGGCCTGGACGCGGGGGCGAGCTACTACCTCACCAAGAGTAGCTTCCATGACGAAACGCTGGTGAATGCGGTTCGGGATCTGATCGGGAAGGCGCAAAACTGATGCGCATTGCAATCGTCAACGACTTGAGCATGGCGGTGGAGGTGCTCCGGCGCATAATCCAGAGCGCCCCGGAGTATGAAGTGGCGTGGACGGCGGCGGACGGAATTGAGGCCGTGGAGAAATGTGCTCGTGATTGTCCGGATCTGATCTTGATGGACCTCATCATGCCCCTTATGGACGGCGCGCAGGCCACGCGAATTATCATGAAGCAGTCGCCCTGCGCCATCCTGGTGGTCACGGCGACGGTGGCCGGCAATGCCGATAAGGTCTTTGAGGCCCTGAGCGGGGGGGCCCTGGATGCGGTTGCCACGCCGGTCCTGGGCACCAGCGGCGGCATTGAGGGAGGAGAACAACTCCTGCGAAAGATCGCCATCATGGGGAGGCTCGTGGCCCATGCCAAGCACCAGGCCCCGGCGACTCTGCCCTCCGCGCCGTCGGCGGCCCAGCCGGTACGCACGCCGCGACTGGTAGCGATGGGAGCGTCGACGGGAGGCCCCAACGCCGTGGCCATCATCCTGCGCAGCTTGCCGGCGAACCTGGGAGCTGCGCTGGTTGTGGTTCAACACCTCGACGTGCAGTTTGCTCCGGGGCTCGTCGATTGGCTGGGAGACCAGACAGGACTCAGGGTTTCGCTGATCCGGGAAAACATGCGGCCGGAGCCCAGCGAGGTGTTTGTGGCGGGGACTAACGATCACTTGGTGATCGGCCCCGACCTCCGATTCCACTACACAGCCGACCCCGTGGACTACGTCTACCGCCCGTCCGTGGACGAGTTCTTCCTCAGCCTGGATCGCTACTGGCCGGAGCCCGGTGTGGCGTGCTTGCTGACGGGAATGGGAAGGGATGGCGCCCAGGGGTTGATGGCGCTTCGCAAGGCCGGCTGGCGGGCCATCGCGCAGGATGAAAGGACGTCCATCGTCTACAGCATGCCGCGCGCCGCCGTGGAACTTGACGCGCGGGTGGAATCATTGCCCGTGGACCGGATCTCCGCCGCTATCATCGACGAACTTGGGAAGGAGCGACCAGAATAATGCCCGGGACCGCGAGTAAGGCATTTTCGCCTGCCTTGAAGGAATATCAAATCCGAGTGCTGCTCATCGACGATCAGGCGATGGTCGGCGAAACTGTGCGCCGCATGCTGGCGCCAGAGGCCGACATCGTATTTGAATACTGCCAGGACCCTACCCAGGCGGTTCCAACCGCAGTCGAATGGTCTCCCACCGTGATTCTCCAGGATTTGGTGATGCCGGAGGTGGATGGGCTGGACTTGGTGCACTTCTTCCGCGCCCACCCTAAGCTGGCGGACATTCCCTTGATTGTGCTTTCGAGCAAGGAAGAGGCCGTGACAAAGGCCGAAGCCTTTGCCGTGGGCGCCAACGATTACCTGGTAAAACTACCTCACCGCGTTGAGCTGGTGGCGCGAATCCGCTATCACTCGAAGGGATACATCAATCTGCTGCAGAGGAATGAGGCCTACCGGGCCTTGCTGGAAAGCCAGGAGAAGCTGGCGAGCGAAGTCGCCCGCGCCGCCGAATATGTTACTTCACTCCTTCCCCAGCCCATTACGCAAGGGGTGGTCACGACGGCGTGGCGGTACGTGCCCTCTGCTACGCTCGGCGGTGATTCTTTCGGTTATCACTGGATTGATGATGACCACTTTGCGTTCTATCTTCTCGATGTCTGCGGGCACGGCGTGGGCTCCGCCTTGCTGTCGGTCTCGGCACTGAACGTGTTGCGCTCCCAGTCCCTGCCCCATGTGGACTTCCGCGAGCCGGCCGCTGTGCTGGGCGGAATGAACGCCAGCTTCCAGATGGAGAAGCAGAATGACCTGTACTTCACGATGTGGTATGGCGTCTACGACCGCCAAACCCGGCGGCTAAAGTACTCCTGCGCGGGGCATCCTCCGGCATTGCTCTTCATCGGTTGCGAGCCTCCCACCCAACTGTTCACCCAGAATTTCTTTATCGGTGGCTTCCTCGGCGGACCATTCCACGCTGACGAAATCCTGGTGCCATCCCATTCGCGCCTCTACCTCTTTTCTGACGGGGTGTATGAAGTTGATAGTCCCGACGGCAGCATGTGGACACTCGAAGGCCTACAGGGTTTTCTTCAGAGTTCTGCCGCCGTCTCGGGCCAGGAAATCGACGCGCTCTGGAAGAAACTCCAGGAGATGCACGGGAGCGATGTCTTGGAAGATGACTTCTCGCTGCTGCGGGTTGACTTTCAATAGTAAAAGCTCAGCACCCCGTTCGGAGGTATAGCTGCTGTGGTTCGCCAAAATCTCATCCACGACGAAACTTGGCGCGAATTGTCCTCCTCTCAGCTTGAAAAGAGGGCCTGAGCTCGGTCAAGGTCTTCTTTGAGGAGCGCGAAGTTCTCTGGGGGGGAGCAGTACGCATGTACATGTAGCTCGTATATATTTGTTGTATATATATGTTTAGGACGAGTGAAAAGTTAACCTTCAGGTGGCAACGTCGGCTCCCCTTTGAGTCCCTTTTGCCCCGGTTTCCTTTTTTTTTGTCTTCGGCCTCTCTAATCCGTGAATTCTGCGCAAGGTGCGGATATAATCCTCGTCCATGGCGATCACCAATAAAAAGGCAATGATGTTTGCGCGGATTTGCGCCGCCGCGGCGATTCTAATCTGCGCGGTCGTGTCGACACTTGGGCAAGCGCCGGGGCAGGGGCCGGGTCAAGGACCTCCTCCTCCGATCCATATCCCCCACATTGGAAGCTCCAAGCAGGAGCGGCCCCAGCCGGAAGTTGCCACCGAGGGGCAGGTCTACGTCGTGCTCTGGTTTGACACGGAAGATTACATCTTGCCGCAAAGCGACGATGCCGCCAAACGCATTGCGGTGTTTCTTACGCAGCAGGGAGTCCCGGGGACCTTCAAGGTGGTGGGCGAGAAGGCCCGTGTGCTCCAGCAGCGCCAGCGCCAAGACGTAATCTCCGCGATCGCCCAACATGACATCGGCTATCACTCCAACACCCACAGCCAACACCCAACGGTGGCCGAATACGAATCCAACCTGGACTGGGACGCCGGGGTGGAGGAATTTAACCGCCGCGAGCGGCCCGGTTTTGACGATGTGGCTCATGTCTTCAGAAAGACTCCCGTGGCTTACGGGCAGCCGGGCGTTTCCTGGGCGCCGCAAGCTTATCCGGCGCTCGCAAAGTGGGGCGTGCGCGTCTATTTGGACGAGGGCAAGCAAGTGGGATTGCGAGGCCGTCCGTTCTGGTACGGCGGTTTGCTTAATATTTTCAACACGCGTGAGGGCGAGCAACTGCGCCCCGATGATCATTGGTCCAATCTGGACATGGCCAAAGCCCGATTCCAGGATGCCTACTTCACCATGTCTTCGCGGAAAGCGGGCGGCGTCATCAGCGTAATGTTCCATCCTTGTGAATTTGTGCATAAAGAGTTTTGGGATGCAGTGAATTTCCGCGACGGAGCGAACCCGCCGCGGGATCAGTGGAAGCTGCCGCCGGTGAAAACCCCCGAGGAAACCGAGAAGGCTTTTCAGTATTTTGAAGACCTCGTGCATTTCCTGAAATCGTTCCCCCGCGTCCAGTTCCTTACCGCTTCCGGCGCCGCGGAGAAATTCCGAGACCACGCGCAAAATCACGTCTTCTCCACCCAGGAAGTCGCCGCCATCGCCGGCCAAGTGGACCCGGAAGTGTCGTTTCAAGTCGGTGACAGTTTTGATCTCAGCGCCAGCGAAGTTTTTTACGTGATCAACAAGTTCTTGGCGGGAGTCGTCCGCCGCGGCGGGACGGAGCCCCTGCTGCTTGAGCGGACTCCCTACGGCCCGGCCTCGGCACAAGCGCCACTCACCGCCAAGCTGGTGGCGCCGTGGAATCAAGTCGCCCGCACCGTGTTAGACGTCCAGGATGCCCTGGATAAAACCGGACAGATTCCCAGCGCGATCTGGCTGGGCAGTCAATCTGTCCCTCCCGAGAGCTACCTTGTGGGTATCGCCCAAGCTACCCAAAGCCTCATAGAAAGAGGTCAACTGCCGGATGCCGTCACCTTTGCGCCTGCGCGCCTTGCCGCTGCGGACTATGTTCCTGAGGACTCCCCCGACCTCTGGGACTGGGTGATATTCCCACACGGTTTTCATGCCGCGAAGCTGATTTCGCTCGCCAAGCTCCAAACATGGACATTAAAGCCAGCGTCGAAGTAGGTCCCAGGCGCGGGAAGAAGTCTTCACAATTCTCGGCAATTCAAAGAAGAGGGCGAGGCGTCCAAGCTCTAACGATATGTCTCTATGGATATGTGGAGTGGTTCTATTATTTCTCATATTCGGCCTACATGATGCACACTTCAACATTGAGATTCGCCAATTATAATCAATAACTTACTGATTTAGTGGGTTTGGCTGTAATCTTGCCTTATAATGAGGTTAATCTGGCAGGCCCAAGTTGACAAGGGATACAGAATCTATGGAAATTCAGGCCTTATCTTCCAACGCACGGCAGTTTAGGGATGATCATGCGGCGCTGTCCGGCTTCTACCCGAGGACTAGCCAGACTCGATATTCTAATATTGTAAGGAGGTAGCATGTGTATTCACCCGGTTCTTAAGGCATTGATGCTTTTTGCTATTTTGGGGCTCATGATGCCATCAGCCAAAGCCGACGATTTGTACGCGAAAATCCGCGGCATAGTGACCGACCCCACAGGTGCGGTCGTCCCCGAGGCCACGGTAAAGGTCACGAGCGTCGAAACAGGAATAACCAAGGAGACCAAGAGCGCAGCCGATGGGAGCTACACATTTCTCCAACTCGTTGCTCCGGCAACGTACGAGGTCGGTGCCAAAAAAGCCGGTTTCAAGATGTTCAGCGTCAAGGGCATTCATTTGGACGTCAATCAGACCTACGTCCAGGACGCCCCCCTGGAAGTTGGCACCTTGCAGCAGGAAGTAGTGGTGGAGGCCAACACCTCTCAAGTTGAGACGACGAGCATCCAATTGGGATTCACGGTTTCGGGCTCGCAGATTGTGGACATGCCACTCAACGGGCGCAACTGGATATCGCTCCAGCAACTGGAGCCCGGCGTGGTGTCGCAGGCTGACGCGCGCGGTAACTTCTCGACGAATGGCGCCCAGACAGCCCAGAACAGCTATTTGGTGAACGGGAACGACACCAACGACCTCCCCTTGAACACCCCGCTGGTAATCCCCAGCCCCGACGCCATCGGCGAATTCCGCATGGTGACGAATACCATCAATCCTGAATACGGACGCAACTCAGGCGCTATCCTGAACGCGATTATCAAGTCAGGCGCCAACCAATTCCATGGTGACGCATTTGACTTCTATCGCGACACCAGCCTGAATTCCCGCAACTTTTTCTCGGTGGCGCCTTCGGTTTTTCATCAAAATCAGTTCGGTGGTACCGTGGGTGGTCCCATCTGGAAGGATCACACGTTCTTCTTCGTGTCATACCAAGGCACCCGCGCCCGCCAACCCAGTGCGAATGGCGGCGGCCTGGCAACGGTGTTCACCTCGGATCAGCGGAACGGGATTTTCCCGGATATCGCCACCTGCGACACCTCAATCCTTGCCTGCCAATCTCCGTTCGCGATGGTGGGAGAGGACGGCACGACTTATCCAGCCGGAACCCCTTACGCCACGCTGTTCCCCACCGGATCCATTCCCTCCGCGGATTTGAACACGCTCGCAGTAAACCTGATGAACACCTACGTGCCCCCGGCGAATTTTCAGGGCAACCAATACTCGTTCAATCCCCTTACGGTTTCAGTGCAAGACCAGCTCATTACCCGGGTCGATCACAACATCGGGAGCAAAGATTCCATTTGGGGTTACCTGCTGTGGCAGCGAAACCCCACCACGGATGACACGGCCTTCACGGCAAGCAATTTGCCGGGCTTTCCCGACGTCAATCAGCGCCACACCCAGCAAGAAACGTTCTCCTGGACGCACACGTTTTCCCCCAACATCCTGAACGAGGCCCGGCTGGGCTACACCCGTTTTAATTTTGTGGCCGCAGCCCCCGTGAAAGCGGTGTTGCCTTCTTCCGTGGGCTTCGACATTAATCCGCAGGATCCGCCGGGCGCGGGACTCCCGCTCATTGGTTTGACCGGGTATTTCACCCTCGGCTTCTCCAACAACGGGCCGCAGCCCCGCATTGATCAAACGAAGCAGTTCATTGATAACCTCACTATGAACGTGGGAAAGCACACGATCAAGCTCGGCATCGACATCAGCCAGTTTGGCGTCTATAACCCATTCTACGGCAATAACAACGGCAACTATGGCTTTGGTGGGGCCGGTTCATACTCTACGGGCGATGCCGGCGCCGACTTCCTCCTGGGCATTCCCGACACCTACGCGCAAGGGAGTGGTGACATCATTGATGCTCATGCGAAGGAGTACTACACCTACGCCCAGGATCAGTATAAAATCCGGCCCAATTTGACTCTCACCTATGGGGTAGGATGGAGCGTGGACACTCCCATTAACGACATTTACCACAATGACCACGCCGCAGTCGCATTTCGTCCGAACCAGCAGTCCACTATTTTCCCCAATGCTCCCCTGGGGTATGTCTTCAACGGCGACGCCGGTGTACATTCCGACGGCGTGACTCACTACAAGAACTTTGGGCCGCGCGTGGGCTTTGCCTATAGCCCTGATTGGGGACGGCTCACGGGCGGAGCAGGCAAGACGAGCATCCGTGCCGGATTTGGCATCTACTTCAACCGGTCGGAAGAAGAGCCACTCCTGCAATTCCTCGCCGATCCACCTTTCGGACTGACGAGTTATGGCGCTGGCTCAGTTGGCGGAAGCCCTGGTTTTGCCAATCCCTTCCAGGACATCGCGGGGCGCGAAGGCTTATCCGTATCCCCCAATCCCTTCCCGTTTGCCGGGCCCAGTCAGAATATCACCTTCGATCAATTCTACCCGCTGGACCTAAGCATAGCCGACCCCCATATTAACGACCCCTATGCGGAAAACTGGAACTTCACCATCGAGCGTCAACTCACGGCCGACACCATCCTTTCGCTCGCCTACGTCGGTTCTTCGGGCCACCGGCTGGTGCTGGAATCAGAACTTAATCCGCCCCTTAGCCAATCTGCCTGCGCAGCAAATGCGACCTGTTTGGACAACCGTACCCTCCAAGGCTTCTATTTCCCGCAGAACTTCGCTTACGACCCCACCGTATTCGCCTCGTTGGGGAACATTGAGACGGTGGGCAACTCCAACTACAACGCATTCCAGGCGAGCGTAGAGAAGCGTATGTCCCATGGCCTGCAATTCAGCGCGGCCTACACCAGGTCGCACGCGCTCGACAACGCCTCGGGATTTGAGAACGCCGGCTTCGGTGGTGGTGGCTTCGGAGAGTATGGGAGCTCCCGCTCCATCAATCCGTACAACCATGAGGCAAATTACGGCAACTCGATCTACGATGCCACAAATCGAGCTGTGTTCGGTTACGTTTACACTATTCCGAGCATTCGCCACTTCCAAACCTTCCAGTCGGTTCCCTCAAGGTTGGTCGAGGGCTGGAGGATGACGGGTGACACAACGTTCCAAAGTGGATTCCCCTTGGACGTGGTTGACTCGCAGTTCCTCTCCCTGAGTTGCTGGGCGTACACCTATTATGGTTGTGCGGATTCACCGAACGTCGTTGCGTCGCCTCAATATGCCAACCCTCGCACTTCTGCATTCGTCAACGCGGACTTGGGCGGCACGAAAACCAGGTATGATTACTGGTTCAACCCGAACACCTTCGCAGTTGAAAGCCCTGGAACCTTCGGCAACGCCGGACGGAACATGCTTCGTGGGCCGGGTCTCAACAACTTCGACTTCTCCTTGATGAAGGATACCAACATCACCTCTGACGGCACGAAGCGGATCGAACTGCGCTTTGAGTTCTACAACCTTTTCAATCACACGCAGTTTAACCCCGCGGGAGTCTCTACGAATATAGCCTCATCGAACTTCGGCAGAATAACTTCGGCGTATGCCTCTCGCATTGTCCAGTTGGCTGCGAAGATTTACTTCTGATCCCGAGTAACTCTCGGCAGTTTCAAGGGCGTCCCGGCAAGGTGGGACGCCCTTGCCTTTTGTGTACCACCGATCGAGTAGGCGTTCGAGGGGTGGTGTAGCGCTGAGCCTACCACCCATTTTGGCCAATTGACCCCTTGCTCCAAAACAGGTAGCGTGAGATTTGTTCATACTTGTCCGACCGCGGCGGGGGGGAATCAGTTCGTCTCATGCTGACCTTTAACGAGTTCTTGCAGATCACCGCGCAGAAAGGCGGGACCATCAACACGATGTTTGAAGAACGTATGTTTGCGTTGGTGGGCACACTCGAAAGAATTGCCGGATCCCTTGCTGCTGAGAAGATCCCCTACGAAGTTATCGGTGGGATGGCGGTGATGATACAGGTGCACCGGGTGGACGCCTCCGCCGTCCGAAATACCAAGGATATTGACATTATGATCCGGCGCACGGATTTGGAAAGGATCAAGGCCGTGGCGAAACAGCACGGTTTCAGCTTTCGCCACTCCGCTGGTGTGGATATGCTCCTTCCACCCGGCGAAACGAACGCTCGAAGCGGCGTTCATTTGGTCTTTACCGGAGAGAAGGTCAGGCCAAATCAGGCCCTGGCGAACCCCGTGTTGAGACCCGAGCACCTGTCAGTGCATGGTGTCGAGATTGCCGTCATCCCGGTAGCGGATCTCGTCCGCATGAAACTCAGCAACAACCGGGACATCGACAGAGTCCACATTCGAGATTTGGATTCGGCCGACCTCATTACAACGGAAGTCGAAAAGGGATTGCCTTCTATTCTCCGCACCCGATTACAGGAGATTCGCAGCCAGGAATGAGCTTCGTCTCGAACCCACAAGTCCCCCATGGGCAAGGAAGAGCCGCGGACCTTCAGAACAGTCACTCATGTCGCCATGCGACACCCCGAAGCATGAAAACACGCCGAAATTTCGGCGGGGACCAGGCGCCTGCCGAAATTTCGGCGAATTTTCGGAGCAGGTCTGGCTACGCCTGCTCTTGCTTCAGACGGTCGGCAAGAAATACCTTAAGCAAAGACCGATAGGGGACGTCACGCTTGTTGGCGAGGGCCTTGAGGCTGGCGATCATCGAAACGGGTAACCGAATCGAAATCGTTCGCACCGAGGGCTTTAGATTCGGAAAGGTTACGCGCTCAGCACTGCCCCAGGCGACGTAATCCATCGAATCATGAGTGGACTAAAATTCTCTTTCTTCGTCTTCCGTCTTGAAAACTGGAAGGGGTTTAAGTCTTTTCTTCGCGCTTTTCATAGCTGAAGTGGAATCTCCGTTCTCTCCTTGTCATCTCGCGGCCCGAAATAACTCGGAGAAGCTTATTTCGCATCGGGAAAGCGGCCAACACCTACTTGGACAAAGCGGAAGCCGCCGGCACCTCCCCTGAGGTGCGACTCCTGCGCGCCGAGGCCTTGCTGGGCGGAGGCAATTTCGACGGCGCGAACGAAGAGATGACCCATTACCTGGACGGGCGCGACGTAAAGACCATGCCCATTACGGTCCACCAGCTCTGGGCGCGGATTGCGGAGAAGAAAAAAATCGAGGTGGTCTACGTTAAGCCGAACGCGAGGGCCAACCAACCCATCGACTATCTCCACCGCCCCGTACCGGAGCTCAAGGACCTTGCGCCCGCGACGGACCAGGCGCCCTTGGATTCCGTCCTCAGCGCGGTGGGCTAGAGGGTGGAGGCGTATTTCCGGAACTTCCCCAACACGGTTTCCCTGGAGGAGATTCATCAGGAAAAGCTCTCCCACAAAGGCAAGGCCGGTGAGACCTTGGACGAGAAGTTTCACAATCTGCGTTTAACGCCGACGGAGGAATCGGGACTGGGCTTTACCGAGTATCGCGCCAATTTGTCGGGAGAAAAAGGTCAGCCCCAAGGCCTGAAAGACGGTTTCATGCTGACTTCGGGATTCGCCTCCGCTTCTCTCTTCTTCCATCCCGGCCACCAGGCCGAATCCACTTTCCGGTACCTCGGGCGCCAGAAGATTGACGGCCGGGACACGTTCGTGGTGGCTTTCGCCCAGCAGCCTGAAAAAGCGCGCCTATACGGCGTGTTTAAGATGGGTGAAACCAGCATGCCGACCTTTTCCCAAGGTCTGGCCTGGGTGGATTCCGAGAGTTACGAAATCATCCGTCTTCGAACGGATTTGCTGAAGCCGTTGCCGGAGGTACGGCTCGACAAAGAAACCACCGAGATCGACTTCGGCGAAAACCATTTTAAGTCCAATGCCGATGGATTCTGGCTCCCACGGGAGGTGAAGGTGAGCGTGGATTGGAATGGCAAAAGTCTCCGTAACAAGCATGGATACTCGGACTTCAAGCTATTCAATGTTGGCGCCACGGAAAAAATCGGAAGACCGAAAGAGGTAGGGCAAACTTCCCGGGAAGAGACAACTCCCCAGGCACCGGACTAGCGCCGCGTAGCCATGGTCAAGGATTGGATGTTACAGCACACTCATGGAGCGAGGCTCAAATCGCGCTCCATTGGATTCTCAGTTCGAAGCGCCTTCGCCTTGGAGGGCTTCTTGCGCGCGGCCGAGGACGAGCGAGGGCATCAAAGGATGGCCCTCCAATGACTGCCCGACGACAATGTCAAAATTGGGATGTCTTTCCTTAGCGGCAGCGACCAGCGTGGGCAAATCGCGGCGCAGGTGAAGGCCGACCGTCAGGAAATAGGGAATGATGACCAGGCGGTCGAGACCGGCCGCGGCCGCTTGCATGACTCCGGCGAGAAGGTCGGGCTGCCCACCGTCCAGAAATGCCGCGCGGACATAACGGAAAGGCCCTGCCGCCTCAATCTTCGCCGCTAATTCATGCACACCGCGGTTGGCATCTTCCACGGGACTGCCATGGGCAAACAGGAGAATCCCGACCGTGGACTCGTCGCTCATCTTTTCCCACAGACTTCGCAGACTTCTCAGATCAGACAAGAAATTGACTGAATGAACCCCCCGGCCGTAAGAGGCTCAAGCGATTGGTCAACAATGCTGGAAAGAGATTGTGCTCACCACCCGCCTCATTCTAGGTTATTCGTTGAGTTAACTTCGGGCAGATGGTTTTGTCTTCCTGCTGAATCCGTGTAATCCGCGTAATCCGTGGATTAGCTCTCCGCTTCTTCGCCCGCCGGCAGGAAGACCGCCGCGGCGCCGTAGACGCCCACATTCGTCCGCAGTTTGGCGGGCAATACCGGCGTCTGGGCCGCGGACTGGTTAACCGTATGGCGAGGTATTGTCATCCTGATCTTATCAAACAAGGGCTTGCCAATGTGTGAAACGCCGCCGCCGATCACGATGGCCTCAGGGTCGAACAGGCTGATCATACTGGCCAGCCAGAAGCCCAGGAGGAAGCCGGTTTCATCGAGGATGGCCTTGGCCACAAGGTCGCCTTTACTGGCCGCCTGCTGAATCATCAGGGGCGAAATCTCTTCGGCGTGGCCGTGCGCCAGATCGCGTAGGATGCTGGGCATGCTATGTTCCTGCTCGAGCATCACGCGCGCTCGCCGGGCCATGGCCGGGCCCGCAGCCAGGGATTCAATGTCGCCATAGGTTCCGCAGCCGCACCGGTAGGAGCTGCGATAGTCAATGGAGACGTGCCCGCCTTCGCCGGCGACGCCGTTTTTGCCGTGGTAGATCTTCTTGTTGATAATGATGCCGGTTCCGATGCCGGTGCTGACGGTGACATAGAAAACATCTTTGTAACCCACTGCGGCGCCGAACAGCACCTCCGCCAAGCCCGCGGCATTGGCGTCATTCTCCAGTTTGGTCGGCAAGCCGAATTCTTTCCCCACCATCTTCGCCAATTCAATGTTCCGCCACCCGGGCAAATTGGGAGGATTCAGCACCACCCCTGTTTTGGGATTGAGCGGACCGGGCGCGCAGATGCCGATGCCGCCCACGTTTCCCTTGCCTCCTGCCGCGCGCACCAAGCGCCCGATCAGGTGAACGATCTGGGCATAACTCTTCCCAAATCCCTTGTCCGCATGCGTGGGGACGACCTGTGATTCAACCAGCCGTCCCTTGAGTGTTACCAGTCCTCCTGCCACTTTTGTGCCACCCACATCGATGCCAATAATGACTTGCCCCATAAGTTACAGTCTCCCTTCGCCAAAAGCCTGATCGCCTCTCGGCTATTCCAACCTAGCGTTCGGTGAGAGTCCAGCTTCAATTCCGAACCCAGGAGCATGAGCCTCCTGGAAATGGCAGAGTATATCGCAAGGTTGGGGATTTCGGGTAACGATCCACAATTACGCAGATTTCACAGTTTAGAGAAGACCACAAGAAAGAATCAACGACAGAGCAGGAGCCGGCGAGAATAAGGATTCTGGGGCAAAGCGTGCTCGCACAGGAGCCGAGGCCGTGACGGGGAAGTTGTGGCCCCCGCGCGCTGTTCCCGTTTGCCGCTTGGTCTTTTTTCCTCTCCTCTTGTTTAATCTGTGCAATCTGCGTAATCTGTGGATTATGTCTCGAGGTCGCGCTGCACGCTTGATCGAGGTTACGCCCACCGACGTGGCGATCCCGGACAAACTGTATTACCGCATCGGCGAGGTCAGCGAGTTGACCCGTACCAAGGCCTTTGTCCTGCGGTATTGGGAAACGGAATTCTCTTCCCTGCGCCCGGTGAAAGGCAAGTCGGGACACCGGCTTTACCGGCGCAAAGATGTGGACCTGGTCTTCCAAATCCGCCGGCTCCTCTACGAGAAGGGGTTTACGATTGAAGGGGCACGACGGTATTTGGCGAGCGAGGGTAAGAATCCTGCGGAGCAGAAGCACTTGTTTCAATCTCCCTTGAACGCGGCGGAACTGAAGGAAATCCGGCAGGAGATGCAGACGATATTGACAATGCTTTCGCGGAAGTGCTAGCGTGGTTTAGGGTACAGGTTACAGGGAAGACCGTTGTTGGTTCGGTTTTTGCCTGTTACCTGTTACCTGCATTTATCGGGACGTAGCGCAGCCTGGTAGCGCACTTGCTTGGGGTGCAAGGGGTCGCCAGTTCAAATCTGGCCGTCCCGACCAACTTGAGGTTACAGGGAACAGGTTACAGGTTATAGTGGGGATGAGAATTGCTTCGGTTTCGTCCTGTAACCTGTCACCTGTTCCCTGCAACCTGCTTTTATCGGGGCGTAGCGTAGCCTGGTAGCGCGCTTGGTTCGGGACCAAGAGGTCCCCAGTTCAAATCTGGGCGCCCCGACCATCTTTTCAAAGGACTTGCACCCAAAGAGATTTCTCGAAAAGTACCAATTCGTACCACACCTACTCTTTCCATAGGGCATTGACCACCTTCGATGCCGCTTCCCGCTTCTCTGCCGAAACAGCCTGAGTGTAGATGTTCAACGTGGTTTGAATATCGGCATGGCGCAGGAGTTCTTTTTGGACTGCCGGACTCGTGCCCAGGGAGTGTAGGAGCGTCGAATAGGTGTGCCTGAAGGTGTGCCAGCCGATGTTGCCGATTCCGGCCCTGGTCGCCGCTGGCTTTAGGTGATCTGTGAGTATGCCATCCGGCCAAGGTGGTTTGCCTGTTGCCCCAGCAAAGACGTAATCCGAATCAGCCTTGTAGTGACTGCCCGCCTTATGGGCTAACAGGACTTCGGCCAAATCCGGGTCAAGCGGAAGTGTGCTTTCAGAGGCTTCCGTCTTAGGTTCGTTGACTTCTCCCTCGACAATGCTTCGCTGGACTTTCACAGTGAGGTTTTCAAAGTCGAGGTCACCCCACTCTAGACCCAGTAATTCGCAAACCCGGAGGCCCAAGCAAGCAACGGTTATCACCATCGACTTGTAGGGTTCCGCGAGCTGCGACAGGAGCAGCTTGAATTCTGCCGGCGTGAGAACACGTGGTTTCTTTAACCGCTTTCGGGATTGCCGTACAGGGTTAACAGGGTTGTTTTCCATCAAGCCCCACAAAATAGCCGCCTGAAAGAGGGTGTGCAATAAGCCGCGAACGTGGGCTTTGACTTGTCGGGAATGCGGCATACCCTCAAGCCATTCTTTCACGACCATTGGCCTGACATTCTCAACCAATTCGGTTCCCCACTTCGGCCGGATATGAGTTTCAAAGAGACTGCGATACACGCTCGCGGTCAACTTTCGGCAATGTTTTGGTACGTGTTGTTTCATAAAGCGATCAATTAGCGCTGCCACGGTGACAGTGTGGAACTGCGCTTGTGGGTTTTGGTCATTGATCGTGTGCCGAATGTGTTCAACAGCCCGCTCCGCGTCGGCCTTCGTCGGGAGTTTTTCAACCGTCCCGACTAACACTGACTTTCGCCTTCCATTCTCGAAATAGCGGAACTGCCAAACGTCCGGCCCCTTGTTCCGCCTCCGAATCCTCAAATCTCCGTACTGGTATCGTGCCTGCATGGTTCCTCCAATCAGAATGAAGTTGCCGTGCGGCACGCTTGGCTGCCTGATTGTAGCCTTGAGCTGATCCAGGCGTCCAGAGCCGAAACGTGATACCGCCAGAATTTACCAACCTTCAGCGCTGGCACTTCGCCACGCTTCGCCATCCGTTCAAGGACTTTCGGATGAATCTTCAGAACTCGTGACGCTTCCTTGCTGGTAAGAAGTATTTCAATTCCATCTGCCATACGGCTTACAACCTCCCAGGGCAGCACAATTCAAGGTCGCTACCCCATAAATCCTTCTGCGTAGAGACGGACCATCCAACCTCTCGTCTGGGCCCTGCCCCTGCAGTGCCCTCATCCAGCCTGCTTAGCTGTCCGCTCCCACAACCCGCGATAGGACAACCCACTTCGTCCCTCAGGATCGAGACGCGCGAGGATTGCCCGATCATAGGGATTGATAAGTCGAACTTTCTTTTCTGTCAAATGACGGCAAGGGAGGCTCTCCGTCCGACCTGGAACCGCAAGTCCAAGGCGTGCGTTTCGAGGTTCTAATCCCCACGATGTCTATAACTTAGCGTTATTCCATTTCAAGGCTTCCGAGGGTTTATCTTGGCGCGGGGGGACCTAACCGAAAAATGATGTGTGTGAATTGCAACCATTGGAATCTGCAAATGGGGCACGGCGGCAATTCTAATCGCTGCAATGGGTTACTTCGAGCAGTACGGGGCAGCCCCGAGGGCGGCACTTCAGACTTGCAAATGGTTGCAAGAAGAAGTTCACACCCTATTAGAAACCATTGGACCAGCGAAAAACTTTTGGTAGTGATAGTGCCTTCGCCGCAGCCATCCCGCCCATGAAGGAATTGGTGTGTCGGGGTGGACGGAGCGGGAGTCCCGCCGCTATCGGCAGTGATGCCAAGCGGCGGCACCTTCATGCACGTCATATTCGCCGCCAGCGGACCGCACCAGGCAGTGTCAGTAGTGTGCGGCAGCGGTGCGGCGCTGCGCGCCGGGTGAAGGGTGACACGTCACCCCCCGCAGGGTGCTGTATGGGAACTTATGCTTCCATATGGGAACTTATTGAAAATTCAGCGCCTAAGGCTGAATCGCTTACTGGGAGGCTCTCGCCAGCGACGAAAAGTTTCCATATGGGAACTTATTGATTTTATGAGCTAAATTCAATGGCCACACTTCGAACGAAATCCATCAGGAACAAAGTCACCGAAGAGGACTACGCCAAGTTTGCAACCATCGCGGGGGTGTAGACGATCAGCGAATGGGCACGCGACGTCCTGTCGAGGGCGGGCAGACCCCATACGTGCGAGCAAAGCATTCTGGCCGAGGTCCTGGCGTTGCGCACGATCTCGCTGAACCTGTTTTTCAAGCTGGCCAATGCCGTGCCCATCACAGCGGACCCATGCGCTCCACAAACGACGTGCGCACCCGCCACGCCTGTCAGTCCGTTGGCCTTAGAACTTCCTCCGGCACCGGCTACCGTAAAGCTGTGCTCAGCGTCAGCCTGCCGAACGCTGAAGACCCGGCTGGCCATTGCCCTGAGAAGCGGTTAGGAGTATATTGCCAGTTGACCGCAAAGGCAAAACGCAAATCCTGTCCGAGATAAGGAGTCTTGCATGGCGCGACTGCTGATTATCGACGACGAAGAATCACTATGTCAGATTTTGGAAAACACCTTTCGCGAGAAGGGCCATATCGTGGAAACCGTCACGAGCGGACAAGCCGCGAAAACGAAAATTGATTCGGCGGGCTACGACGTTATCATCTCGGATATCCGCATGGCGGACGTGACCGGGCTCGATCTGCTCGAACACGCACACGCCACAAAGAGCCGGGCGCCGTTCATCCTGATGACCGCCGTTCCGACCATGTCGACCGCTATCCAGGCCGTGAATCTGGGAGCATACCGTTATGTGATCAAGACCGACTCTTTGGTGGAAGATCTTTGCTCGATGGTCGAAGGCGCGCTGAAAAAACTGGCAGAGCCCTAGGTCGCGCGCCGCCGGATCGAATGGAAGGAAAGCGGGACAGCCCCTATCGCAGCACGAAACGTATGGACTGCAAAAACTGGACCGCAACACTTCGCTGATAGTCCCATGTGATGTGCGGCCCCGGGAGGAGCATATGAAAGAATTTGCGCGGAGGATACGGCCCGCGGCTTTGGCCTCGCTCCGCCATTTGGCGGAGAAGCCGGGCACGAACTGGTGGAAAGACCTGATGGAACTGTGGAGACCAAGTGGCTCGACCGCAGAGGATCAGGGACTCCGGCTCGCGGTGCGAAATAACTATCTAAATTTCTATCGGCGTGGTCAATCAGTCGCGCGCGTCCAGTTCTCAAGGGCTCGCGAGCCCTACGTCTCGACACATGTCAAATACGCGTTTGGGGAGGAAACGACCGGGCAAGTCTATGCGCAGATGCGCAATGGGACAGATATCCGAGATCCTAAAACTGGTCAGACTCTGATTTATGAAGGCTCCTCCACCCTCCATAAATGGATCGAGCGGGCCGATAAACATAAAGGGCCTGAAAAGACCTGCGTGGACGAACTCATCGCCTGCAATTCCAGCATCATCGATGTTGAAATGGGCTTGCCCGCGTCAGGCGATCGGAAGACTGCTCAGCGCATGGACTGCGTCGCCCTCGAACGCGAAGGGGATGGGATACGCATTGTCTTTTGGGAAGCCAAGATGATTGACGATGCGCGTCTGCGTTCGGAAACCATGCCAGAGGTGATGTTTCAACTCAAAACATACCGCGCCTACCTGGCGGTGAACGACCATGCAAGATGCGTCGAAAATGCTTACCAAACCCTCTGTCATCTGCTCATTGATATGCACCAAATGGCCGCACAATTCCCCGATCGACCGGCACTAGACCCGTTGGTGATAGCGGCCTCAAAGGAGGCTTCGGGTCTGAAAGTCGATCCTATGCCGCGTCTCGTTATATTTGGCGGTGAGCAATATCGGAAGAAGGGCAATTGGGAATTTCACCGGCAAAGACTGCAAGCCGAGGAAATCCCTTGTCTGGTCCTCACCAATAAGCCTTACCGCCTCCGCCGACCAGAGGTGGGATCTTGACTGGCGTTCGGCTGACCGTCCATCGCGGCACGCGGCAGATCGGCGGGAGCTGCATTGAGATTGCGCACCCGGATGGTGGCCGTCTTATTCTCGATGCCGGGCGGCCGCTCGACGCGCCGGAAGGCGCGACCGGCCTGCTGCCGGCGTCGCTGGATCGGACCCGGCCAGCGACCGTTCTCATCTGCCATCCCCATCAGGATCATTGGGGCCTGGTGGAGGAACTGCCGCCCGATTGGCCGATCTGGACGGGCTCGAAGTCGGCCAAGCTGATCGCGATTACCGGCGACGTGACGCGCCGTCCGCTTACCCGGACCTTCGAGACATGGAACAGCCGTTCGGGACCCTTCGCCATCGGGCCATTCACCGTTACACCCTATTTCACCGACCATTCTGCCTTCGACGCCTATATGCTGCTGGTCGAGGGAGCGGGTAAGAGGATTCTCTATACGGGCGACTTTCGCCGTCACGGCCGGAAATCCGTGCTCGTGGACCGGTTTATGGCTAACCCGCCGCCCGATATCGACGTGCTGGTGACCGAGGGGACCAATCTCGGCTCGGACAAGCCGGTGAAGAGTGAGAAAGATATCGAGCAGGACCTCGTCGAATTGTTCAAACGGACCAAGGGCCGCGTCTTTGTGTCGTGGTCGGGCCAGAACATCGACCGCACGGTGAGCCTTTACCGGGCAGCAAAACGCACTGGCCGGACCCTCGCCATCGATCTCTATACCGCCGATGTCCTCGATCGGATTGCGGCAGGGACCCGTCTGCCGCGAGCAGGATTCCCCAATTTAAAGGTCGTCGTGACCAAGGGGCTGGGCAGCTATTACCGCAAACAGGGCCGGGGGGACTTCGTGGCGAGAATGGCGCAACACGGCATCGCCGCGCTAGGGCTCGTGGGCGGCCACCACGTCATCATGCTGCGCCGCGCGCTGCTGCGCGATTATCAGCGCGCGGGTGTTGCCCCAACCGCCGATGACGCATTCAATTTCTCGATGTGGAGCGGCTATCTCTCGGAACCCTATCACGCGGAGCCGCTGGAGTGGTGCCGGGCGGGTGGGGCCGAGATCGCCTATATCCACACCAGTGGCCACGCCTCCCCCGTTGATCTGCGCGCCTTCGCCTTAGCCGTCCGACCGAAGATGGTCGTGCCGGTGCATGGCGTGAAATGGGACGAGGAGCTGCACGGCTTTGGCATCATTCGCCGGCTTGCGGATGCCGAGCCGATGGTGATCCCTTGACGATCGCACTCGCACCGAAGGCCGCGCTAGATTTCACAGTATTACCATTCTGGGAGGTGGATGGTGAGTCTGAAGGCCAAAAAGGAGGATTAGATGAGGGTAAAATCGGTTGTAATACTATTGGTTGTTGTTCTTGTGCTTGGATTTGGTTTATTGCGGATTTATGGCGCTTACCAAAACGAGCAAAGGAAGGCCTTATTCAGGGCAACTCAAGCGGAGGAAAGTGCGGCGCTGGAGCAGCGTAGGTCCGATGAAGATGCGGCTGAATTGGATTGCTCCGACGCATGGCATAAGTACCGTATGGCAAAGCTGGATGCGGAGTACACCAGAATAAAAATAGGGGAGTTGGCGTATGAGAAAGCTGAACTTGAGCTTTTGAGGTTGAAGCCAATATGTGATTCCGACTTAAGCTTTGACGCCTCCACGAGAGTGATAATGAACCGCCTGGAGCACGATGAAGCTGTTTTATTCCTAAAAGCACGTGCCACGGCGGAAAAGCAATACGCGTCTGATCGTAAGCTGCAAACTCGCTGTATCTGGCACAGGGCGTGGGCCAAGGTAACCGGCGTTGCTCCGGAAACTGATGATGAATGGGTAAGGTTTTTGGCTCAGAACTGTGGTGGTGCATTGGGCGAGTTAGTAGCCGGTAAGAAGGAAAGTGGCCCAGACAGCCATTAATTTCTATATACTTTCAACAGAGCGGTATAGCAGAGTAGGTTTCCCAAGCGGGTCACTCAAGAAAATCCCGGAAAATCAGTGCTGTAGCACAAGAGCGCCGTCAACCTTTCCGTCATCAAGCCGGTATTTGGACCTGAATCCCTTTGACGATCCTCTCCTCGACCAACCCAGGTTGCTTCTGCTACTTCACAGGATGTGCTTTATCGTACTCGGCATCCTTCAGCCGGCTGGCTCCTTCCGCCCCCACACACGGAAGCTGGCAACCGTGGCCTTGTCTCTATACAGCGGTCGGTTGTCATGTTTGTCGACCGGTGAAAAATAGTTGGCAGGTGCCGTGCTTGGGTCGGCGACCGGAAACACCAAACTCTGAAAACCCCAACTCGGGCCGCTGGACGTGACCCAAGCAGCGGTGTATGCTTATCTGACAGATGAGCAGGACCGACCTGCAAATACTGGCTGAGGAACGATTCACTGACGTGGTAGGATGATCGTAAGAGGGCAAGGCGATGACGACTAACCGAATTCAGATCAACCCGGCGGTGATGATGGGCAAACCGGTGATCCAGGGGACGCGGATCACGGTCGAGCTGATCCTGCGCAAGCTTGCTGAGGGAGCGAGCGAAGGCGAGCTCCTCGAAGATTATCCGCACCTCGCGCCCGAGGACATCCGGGCGGCGATTGCCTACGGCGCGGCGAGCGTGGCCCATGAGGAAGTGGTGCTGCTCTCGGACGCTCCGATTGGGCACTAATCATAAAGCATGAATTTCCTGGCCGACGAGAGCTGTGCGGGACCCGTAATCCAGGCTCTGCGCGAGGCAGGCCACGACGTCGTCGCGATTGCCGAAGTCGCCAAAGGCACGGTGGACGAACAGGTGATGGGGCGCGCGTTGGGCGAGCGGCGCATCCTCATTACGGAAGACCGTGATTTCGGCGAATTGGTGTACGCGCGTGGGAGCTCCTCGGCGGGAGTCATCCTGGTGAGGTTCCACAGTCGTGCACGCCGGGCCAAGCCCACGTCCGTCGTTGAAGCAGTGGCGAAGCTGGGCGCGCGGCTCTCAGACGCTTTCGCGGTGGTGGAACCCGGACGGGTGCGTATCGCGAGCCGTCCGCGAAGGTAACAAAAAAACGAGTACCAAATCGGTACCACTTGAGCGTTTTTGCCGTGCTTTGGGGTGCTTTTGCGTTGCCAAGCGTGCCGCAAAATCAACCAGATAGACTTACATAACTAGCTTCGGGACCAAGAGGTCCCCAGTTCAAATCTGGGCGCCCCGACCAACTCCTTATTTAACAGTAGGTTACAAAGAATGAAATGTGACATATGCCGACCGATCAGTCGGATGGGAACAAATCTCAAAAAAGGTGCGGTGGCTACAACACAAGACCCGAAAGCGGCCCCACCGGCCTAAGTCGCATAACCCCTGCCCAGAAGCGGGCAACGGGAGAGGAGTGCGGGAAATCCGCACGCTCCGTTCGACGTGGCGGGGACTGGAAACGGAGGTCGTCGGACCACCGCGTCAGTTCCCGACCCTGCCGGATGCACAATAATTGTGCCTCCCGCGTGTCTATGGCGAATTGCCATGTTGACCGATCCTACCGGTGACCACACTGTCCAAGTGAGGCGAGTCACACAGGCGGAGAGTAGCTGGTGGCAGTGAAGTGAAAGGATCAGATCCGCCAACCGCCCCGCGTTTACTAGCACAAACAGCGACTGGCTTCAGTTGGAAGCGCCGTTTGCCGATGTCCGCCGGATACCACACGGAGCAGGAGTCTTCGGAGAATCAGGCAGCCATTGGTGTGTGATAGAGCCCTCGACAGTGGCATTGCCATCTATAAGGAATGGGGATTGGCGCCTCGTCGCGGCATAGGCGCGTCTTGGTCCGGTGTCCGCCCTTCCAGGGCAGTATGCGAGCGATGATGGTTGAAGTATGTTCTGAAATCGAGCAGCTTGTTTTCGAGATCCGCCGTTGTCCAGAACAGCGTGCGATCCAGGTACTCGCGTCGAATCGTGCCGATCAGCCTTTCCACAAAGGGATGGGACAGGGGAACATACACGGTAAATTTGTTCTAACTAAGGGGGAGCGGAACAGAATGGCGATTGATTTTGGGAGTTGGGAGGCTGCCCGACATGCACGAGGAGGATTTCGGGCGTCGGTTGACAGGCGGGCCTGGCG
>Ga0187876_1000674_pt1 | contig 33601 bp, 18 predicted proteins | sample June2016WEW_17_4_FD_133000 | JGI IMG/M metagenome (GOLD analysis project Ga0187876, IMG submission 133000) | Peatland microbial communities from SPRUCE experiment site at the Marcell Experimental Forest, Minnesota, USA - June2016WEW_17_40 | ecosystem: Environmental > Terrestrial > Soil >...
AGACATGTCGACTCTTCGCATCGGACGCACCACTTGGTTACTTCTCGTCATTGTGCTTGCTACCCCGATGCTTTTGCCATTAGCGGGGCGTGACAAATCAAAGACCCCCAAGACAAATGAGCCACCGGAAGCTAGGGAAATCACCAACATCATCGATCACATTATCGCGAATGAGTGGCAAGCCCATACAAACCTCGTGGGTTACTCTCCTCGCATCGAGACGTACCTTCAGTATTATAAGCTGGAGCCTGAGCTAGGCGACGTCGCCACGAACGACGATTACTTTTTGGGCCGGTTGAAGTTCAGCGACAAGATCGACAATAAGGCGAAGGAAGCAACCTTCATTCCTGATACCACCGGAGAGTGGTTGCGTCGTCGCCCCGAGATGATAAGAGCGCACATCCAAGTGGACCAATTCGCCGTGGAAGCCCTGGGGGTGGATGAGAATAACTTTGATCGGAAGCACTACACCTTCGAGCCTGTCCGCTGGGAATACTTGGGTGACATCCGCTGCTTGGCCCTTGATGTCCATCCCCTCGACCCCAGGACCCCAGGAGCTTTTGAAGGGCGCATTTGGGTAGAGGATCATGACTACGCGATTGTTCGCTTGAACGGCACGCGAATCAATCCTCCCCGTTGGGATTTTTACGTCCACTTTGATTGCTGGCGCGAGAATCTTCGACCTGGATTGTGGCTGCCCGTCTACATTTTCAGCCAGGAAACGGATCGAGGCAAGCGACTCCGTTACAAGGCAGAGACCCGGTTGTGGGGCTACGACCTCACCGCCCATCCTCAGCAGCAAGAGTGGACCAACATCCTGGTGGAAGCGTCCGCGCCTGTTCGCGACAGCAGTGAAGTTGCGTCGGACTTGTCCCCCGTCGAGAGCGCCCGGCAGGTGACCATGGATGCCGAGCACAACGTGCTCGACCGGCTGGAAAAGGCACGGCTCATTGCACCGCCGGGGCCCGTGGATAAGGTGCTGGAAACGGTGGTCAACAACCTGGTGGCGACCAACCATCTCGACAATTTGCCTCCCGTCCACTGCCGAGTCATGTTGACGTCGACATTGGAATCGTTCAGTCTGGCCAATACGATTGTCCTCAGCCGTGGCCTTATCGATGTCCTGCCTGATGAGCCGAGCCTGGCCATGATTCTCGCTCAGGAACTCGCGCATATCGTTCTGGGACAAAAACTGGATACCAAGTACGCTTTCAACGACCGCATGCAGATTTCCGATGAGCAATTGCTCGCCAGGATGGACATTGCCCAGGATCGCAAAGCTGAAGCTGAAGCCGACGCCAAGGGAATTGAGCTCCTCAAGAATTCGCCCTACAAAGATAAACTGGGCCAAGCGGGTCTGTTTCTGCGGGCGGCCGCTGACGCCGCCCCGCATGTCCCCCTCCTCTTCGGGGCGCACCTCGGCAATGGGTTGACTGAGGGTAACAACAAAATGATCCGCATGGCGGCATTGATCGCCGACACCAGCGCTCCTGCGCTTAGCCTCAAGAGTCTGGACCAAATCGCTGCGCTGCCCCTGGGATCGCGCGTGCAAGTCAATGCCTGGGATGGATCCGTTGCCTTCACTACCCGGAAGGCGGTCCCGCTCGTTGATGCCAGTGAGAAGATGGCCTTCCGGGTTACCCCGGTAATTCCATACTTGCGATTTTACGCGCCGATGATCAAGGATGAATCGTCGGCTAAGAACCAGGGGCGCTGACGGGATCGTGGACCCGGACGGGAAGTTCCTTGGCGTGAGCTAAGGTTGGCGCCGATTACCCGGCCGGCCGATCAATGTGTCCTACTACTTTCCCACGCAAAAGGTCTTGAAGATGATATCGAGGACGTCGTCGGCGTAGGTGGCGCCGGTGATGAGGTCAAGAGGACGTAGCGCGTCGTACAAGTCCAACAGGAGCATTTCGTGGGGCGTTTGCTGCTGAGCAGCTTGGCGGGCCTTGGTCAGACCCGCGAGGGAATTCTTAATGAGCTGCTGGTGGCGCAGGTTGGTTATGAACGCACCTTCCGGTCCGATGTCGCGCGCCGGGGCTGCCAAGGCGAGAATCTTCTCCTTGAGTTCATGAATTCCCTCGCCCGTAAGCGCCGAGGTGCGGACGGTTGCGGGCGGGGTTGTTCCCGCATCCCCAATCCGTCCGGCTTCTTCAAGGAACCTAGCGGCGCCCTTTAGGGCGGCAGGTGCCGGGCTAAAGCCCGGCGCGACTTGAAAAGCTTTCGGTACCAAGTCCGACTTGTTTAGCGCAATGAGCAGCGAGCCCAAGGGACGCAATTTCTCGAGCAGCCGGGAATCATCCTCCGTCCATGGGCCCGAGGAATCAACTACCATCAGCCGCAGATCAGAATCGGCGATGGCGGAAAAGGTGCGCTCCACACCGATTTTCTCAACTTCGTCCAGAGCTTCGCGGACCCCTGCCGTGTCCACAAAGCGCAAGGGGATGCCGCCGAGGTTGGCCGTCTCGGCCACCAGGTCGCGCGTCGTTCCGGGGATGGGGGTCACGATGGCGCGCTCCTCATTCAGGAGGCGATTGAACAGGCTTGACTTGCCGACGTTGGGCCGTCCCACAATGGCGAGCGTCAGCCCTTCCCGCACGATGCGGCCGTACTCGTAGCCCTCTACGACTTTCTCCAGGTCGCTGCGGATGCGGTCGAGCCGGGTAAGAATCTCCTGCCACTCGATCACCGCCACGTCGTCTTCGGCGAAGTCGATTCCCGCTTCAAGACGGGCAATGAGATCGAGCAGCACTTGCTTGTGCGGCTTCAGACGCGTGGAGACGGAGCCCTCAAGTTGTTGGGCGGCGACGCGGGCTTGATAGAGGGTCTGCGACTCGATCAAATCGCGAACCGCTTCCGCCTGGGTCAGGTCAATGCGTCCGTTCAGGAAGGCGCGCAGGGTGAACTCACCCGGCTCCGCCGCGCGCGCGCCTTGCGCAAGGCAACTCTCCTCGAGGTACCCCAGGATGACCGGGGCACTGTGGCAGGAAATTTCCACGACGTCTTCCGCCGTGTAGGAATGCGGCGCGCGAAAGCAGGTCACCACCACCTGATCGAGCACCCGCCCCGAATCCACTTCCAAGAACGTCCCGAGGGTCGCATGTTGAGTTTCGAGCGGCAGGTTGGGCAGCTTGATCAGCCGAGTGGCGATCTCGATGGCGCGGGCGCCCGATAGACGCACCACCCCCAAACCGCCTCGGCCCGGAGGAGTAGAAATCGCGACGATGGTGTCATCGAAAACCATAAGATCGGGAGATCGGGTCATCGGTTCATCGGGTCATTGCAAGGCTGTCCGTGGTCAGTTGGCCGTTGTCAGAGGCTCCGGTCTGTCGATCAACTTCTATCACTTGCAACGGACTACGGACCACGGACAACGGACAGTTTTTCAACGATTCGATGACCCGATCTCCTGATTACTTGGCGGGATAAATCACGACTTTGCGCTCGGGGCCCATTCCTTCACTCTGGGTGCGGACCTTGGGCTGGTCTCTTAAGGCCATGTGGACGATGCGCCGCTCGCGGGGGTTCATGGGACTTAGCGTAAAGGGGTCGCCCGTATCGATCACCCGTTCTGCCGCCACCTGCGCCATCAGCCGCAACTCGTCCATCCGCGTTCGTCGCCAATCGTGGCAATCGAAAGCAATCCTCCGGAAATGATCCTCATCCAGCCGGATAGCTTTCAACACCACATATTCGAAAGCATGCAAGAGTGTGGCGTTCTTTTCGAGCAGCAGATCGGCATCGGGCCCGGAAAGATCCACGATGTATTCCGGCCCCTCAGGGTCATCCGCGCGGACAGCGGCCTTCCGAACCGAAAAAGTGAACTTAAAGGGGCCATGCTCCACGAACGTGTGGAGCACGGATTCGAGCGTGCTCAAGTATTTTTCGATGGTGTGTTCAACTGAACGATTGTCGACGTCCATATTTCAGCCCTTGGCCTCAGCGGGCTTGCGCGGCACGGGAAGAGAAGTTGACGGCGGCATGCGTTGATTAATGAAAACCTGTTGGAGAATTTGCACCACACTACTGGTCAGCCAGTAGAGGACCATGCCGCTGGCAAAGCGGTAGAACAAGAATCCCATAAAGATTGGCATGAACATCATCATGCGCGCTTGGGCAGGGTCGGCGGTCGCCATGGGTGTCATCCGCTGCAAGATGAACGAAGCGACCGTCATGAGAATCACTAAAACCGGAATGGAGAATCCCAGAACATTGAGCCGGTCGGGCGCGGAGAGGTCCTTGATCCACCATATCCATGGCGCGTGGCGAAGTTCAATGGCTAGGTCGAGCACACGGTAGAAACCGTAGAGGAAGGGCATCTGTAGGACCATGGGCAGACAGCCGCCGAGCGGATTGATGCCATGCTCGCTGTAAACCTTCATGACTTCTTCGTTCATCTTCTGTTTGCGCGGATCGTTGAACTTGTAATTCTTGTACTTGTCCTGGATGCCCTTGATAATCGGCCCAACCTTCTGCATTTCCTGGGCGGAACGAAGGCTCTTGAGCTTCAGCGGGAACATCGCCGTCGTGATGATGAGGGTCAGCAGGACAATGGCCCAGCCCCAATTGTGGATCCAGTGCTCGTCGATATATCGCAAGGCGATGAATAGAGGCTTGGCGACGATGCTGAACCAACCAAAGTCCACCAGGGAATCCAGGGGAGGATTTACGGACTTGAGCACATCCAAGGCCTTGGGCCCGACAAACAGGCGGAATTCCAGCGCCTTCGGCTGCGTTTCCGCCAGGGTGGCGGCGAGGGGTTTGGGTTTTTCTTTCTCGGTCCAATCGGGCGGGGACCACTCCTGCCGCGCCAGCTTGAGGGAGACCTGATCGGGCGCCTCGGGAAGGAAAACTTCGGCGAAGAATTTATCCTCGAGTCCTGCCAGTTGCAGCGGGCCGGGAATGCTGCGGTCCTCTTTCACTTTGCCTTGGGCGACAGTGGTGAGGTCGCCAATCGCACCGTAAACCCCCAGGCGGTAACTCTCGATGGCGGCGGAAGCGAGCGAGTGGTCGCCGAAGCCACCCGGCCAAGTGATCTCAACCGGTAGATTATTCTGGCCGTCAAAGACGCTAACCTCAGCCTTGGCGACGTAGTCCGCGCCGAAGAAAAACTGCTTCTTTGCTTGCACTTTGCCATCGCTGAATACGAAGGTCAACATGACGGGAGGGGAGAAGGCAGTCCCTGCGTGCGCCGGGGTGCCCTGCCCGAAGGGAGCAGAGTGCCCATAATCGGCTGTGGCGACATAAATCCCTTGGTTGACTTGCGCCTTGAGCGTGGAATTCGGCAGGTTCAAGCTCATGGGGTAACCCAGGCTTTCGCATGCCGGAGCGTTGACGGTATCAAGCAGTTGATCCTTCGCGTCGCGATAATTCTTCAACACCCAACTCTTGACAACCGCCCCCTGCGTAGAAAAGGTCACGCGGTAGAGCTTGCTTTCCACCACGATGTCTTCGGGCTGAGTGCCTTGCAGTACGGGCAGTGCCGCGGGTGCGGACGGTTTGGCGGCGGTCGAGGCTGCACCCGCAGTCGTCGCCTTGGGCGCTACCGGCTGGTCAACAGGAATAGTCGCCACCGCCGGCGCGGCTTTCTTTGGCTCCGGAGGCTGCTCCTTGACGACGTAGACGCGATAGAGAACAAGCATCACAATGGAGAGCGCGAAGGCGAGCATCAAGCGTTTTTCTTGGTCAAGGTTCACGGTAAAATCCAGGTGTCAGGTGCCAGGTGTCAGGATTTAGGATTCAGGATTTAGGATCTAGGGCCCGAGGCCGGGGGCCTTAATCCTAAATCCCAGATCCTAAATCCTGCTTTTCCGGCACCGGGTCGTAACCGTAACTGCCCCACGGCCGGCAACGAAGCAATCGCCCGATAGCTAGGCGGCCGCCCCTCCATACTCCCCATTTTTCAACCGCCTCGAAGGCGTAGGCTGAGCAGGAAGGGTGGAACCGGCAATTCGAGGGCAGCGCGGGTGAAAAACACGCTTGGTAAAAGCGGATCATTCCCAAAGCCAGAAGTTTCAAGATGCCCCCGGAGGTTACAGGGGACAGGTTACAGGGCACAGTGCACAGCATAGTGGTTTCGTCTTCCCTGTTCCCTGTAACCTGTAACCTGTCCCCTACGCCGGAGGTTGCTGGGGAAATAGCCGCAACAATTCCCGCTGGAGCGTGGTGAAGGAGACTTTCCCCACCGCCTCGCGAGGATTGACCAGGATGTCCCAGCCACCCGGAAGGTTCACTCGATTCAGCCGAAACACTTCGCGCACTCGCCGCCGCAGGCGATTGCGCAGCACAGCCTTCCCCACCCGCACCGGCGTGGTGATTCCCAAGCGTGAGTGTGGCAACCCATTGGGCCGGAAAAATACCGTGCATAGTGACGCGCTGCGGCGCTGCCCTTCGTCGTAAACCCGCCGAAACTCGTTTCGGCGTAGCAGCCGAAAAGTCTTGGGGAATGCTTGAGAGGTCAAACGAGCTCTTTAGGGAGTCAAGCGATGACGGCTCTTCTGACGGCGGCGCCGCAACACATTGCGCCCCCCCGGAGTTCTCATACGAATACGAAAGCCGTGCGTTTTTGCCCGGCGCCGGCGGTTGGGTTGAAAGGTTCGTTTCAAGACGCAATGCTCCCCGCTTGGATTTCCTGCGTTACACTCGAACATCTAAGATACATTGTGGGAACGATTTAAGTCAAGCCGGGGGAGTGATGGGTGTGAGTGATGGGGTGTGCACGTTAAAAGTGAAGGTGGATATCCCCTGGACGTAGCGTGGGCGTCTCGCCCGCTGGAGCGTGGGCATCCTGCCCGCGCGTTATTGGCGGGAGCGGGACGTTCCCGCCACAGCCGGCGAGACGCCCGATACATCGGGGCAGGCTGCCCGCGCTACAGTATTCCCCCGCCGATATTCATGAAGGATAGCAACCGTCCCTGCGTTCCTGACCCTGAAAGGGTCAATGGCTTACGGTGCCGCACCTGCCGCCCTATCCCGAACCGCTGGACCCCGGCAACGAAAAATTAGGGCGCGGCCACGCCGCGAAGGTTGTAAGCTGTGGGGCGGTTGGGACTCGAAACGATAATTGCGGCTCAAGGGTCACAACCAGGAAAGGAACTGGCTCTTCCATGCGGATGAAAATCCTGATTACCCTTCTCACTTTAGCTCTGTCCGGCGGTTCAACCCTTGCGCAACAGGCCTCACCACAAGTATCGCCCCAACCCAAGGTGACTGTTGATCCAATGATCCCGCCGCAACCCACGACCATGCCACTCTATCCGGGCGAAATCCCAAACTCCACGAACGCTCCGGACCAGGAGGAGACCCATTTGCAGTGGGGGCGGGAATTCACGCAGAAGGTTTCGCGGCCCACATTGGCGTGCTATCTGCCAGCTAAAATCAAAGCTGCCGGATCGGCAATCATCATTTTTCCCGGAGGGGGCTATATTGGTGAGGTCTATCAGTACGAGGGCACAAGTATCGCCGAGGCTTTCCGGGATCACGGGGTAGCGGCCTTCATTGTCAAATATCGCGTGCCCAGCGATGTCACGATGAAGGATAAGTCTATTGACCTCTCCAGGATGCGGAGCAGGCCATCAAGCAGGTGCACGAACACGCCCCGGAGTGGCAGGTCGATCCGGGCAAAGTCGGCATTATCGGCTTCTCTGCTGGGGGGCATCTTGCGTCAACCCTGGGGACCCATTTCGAAAAGAACTATCTCGGCGATGGGGCCACCGTAAATCTCCGCCCCGATTTCATGATTCTCGTTTATCCCGTCATCAGCATGACGGATAAACTCACCCACATGGGATCACGCGATGCCCTGCTCGGCGAGAATCCGAGTGCGGCGCAAGTTCAGGAGTTTTCAAACGAATTGCATGTTTCGGAGAGGACGCCGCCCACAATACTGTTGCACGCGAGCGATGATAGCTTGGTGGATGTGGATAACAGCGTTGTGTTCTACGAGGCCTTGCGCCGCCACCATGTATCGGCCCAAATGGTCCTGTATGGTCAGGGTGGACACGGGTTCTTCCCCATGTCGCGGGACGAGTGGATCCAGCAAGTGTACTATTGGATGGAACTAAACGGCTGGATGAGACGGTAGCCCGGTTTTCTCACGCCCACTTCTTCTCAGCCCATTCCCTAAATCCCGCCGCCGTCAGCCGCTTCAGCTCAGAAAGCGCCCCCGGGTCGGGTTGAGTCTTGAAGTTGAAGCACGTCTTTCCCTGCATACGTTTCTTAAGTGCCGGTGAAATCGTTTTGGTGAGGGTCGGGTTCATATAAAGCGGCATCAGGTGAAAGCTCACATATGCCTTGCCCAGGCGCACGCAGCCGAAGTACATGGGGTGTCCTTTATGCTGCGGCAGAGGCGATGGGCGCTTGGTGTGCAAGGTGTACTCAATGGGCGTATCCACCTTCACCGAAAGCCGCTGGGTATGCTTCCCAAACACGGATTTCAGTTCGGCAAATACCGCTTCAGAATCTGCATTCATGGCGCACTTTACCTCAATCTGGCCCACACCCTGAACCGCGGGGGATCCTACCCGCGTCGTCGCAGAAGATAAAAGCAGCGTCCCTCGGTTGCCGGTTGGGGTGGAAAGAAATCCTCCGCGCGATATCCCGCGGAGAGGTAGTGTTGAAAGATGCGGCGCGATTCCAGCCGCCAGCGGCGGGCCAGGGGCAAGGCTTGTGACCGCATCGCCTCGGTTTGAGCGGGAACCTCCACCAGCAAGCGGCGACGGGCGAGGTCCAGCCGAATCGCCCGGTTCTGCGGGAAGCCCTGAGCGTTCAGCCGAGTCTCATTCACGCGCGGCAGCGCCGGATCAAAATCCGGAGTCTCTCCGCGCAGCCGCTCTTCCACCCGGGCCGTCGCGATGCGCCAATTTGCCACCCAACGATCACTGGGCAGGCCCTTCTCCAAGGGGCTGGGAAAGCGGCCATAACAATCCGGCAAGTATTCTTCTCCCAGGGCGCCCAATCGCGAAATATTCAATCGCGCGTTCCGGCTTTGCAGCGGGTCGAATGTCCAACAGATGGACTTAATTCCACGCTCGAGGGCAACTTGGCGGTGAACCAGTTTCATCTTGAAGCCAAATCCCTGGTCCCGGTACTTCGCTTCCACCGCCATCATATGCGACCAATGAATCAAGCGACCGTGGTACATGCCGAGGAACGCGAAAATAAATCCCACCACCTTGCCATCGATGAGGGTTCCGATCAGAGCGCCCCCGTACTTTTGCGCCGCCGTCAGGACCTCGCAGGTGGCGCCTGACGTACCCCAAACGTGGGCCTGGACAGGTTCGCATTGGCGGTACTCCTCAACATTCTTCAGCAGCCTGACTTCGACTCGAGGCATCGGTGTCTCCACGGATTCTTGAGATTGAGAACTCAGTGCCCTGACTGTACAAGCCGGCAATAGGGATTGGCCACGGGGAACAGACCAACATGAATCGCGAGCTCGCCCATCCCGCCCGCGTCACTCCCTCATGTTCTCCTAAACTTGGCCAAACAGCTCGATCGACCCCGGTCCGAAGCCGGCGTATAGTGCCGCCTCCCAAATTATGCCGAATCGGTTCGTGCCGCAACCCCTTTTCCCCTCAATTGCTGGCTATCACACCGCAAGAACACTCATCATTTCTTCAGCCAGAAGCTCGCCGGCTATCGGCTGTGTCTCGCCACAATCCAAGCTTGTGATGCCTTGAGATCTTCTCAAGGGGGATGAACCTGATTGGTGCCACGGGGCTGCGACGATTCTGAGTCCGTGCGGGCCCTCGTTCGAGTCAGGTCCTCTGGGCGCGGGCTGCGAACGAGACATTCTGAGTTATCGCCAGATTGGAGGCGATTGTGACTTGACGTACCATTCCCAATTGACTACGCCTTTTTCCCAGACGTAACATCGAGGTGTGAAGACACACGAAAAACTCTCTTATCTCGGCTTCTTCCTTGCCATGATTTTCCTGTGTGTGGGACCGGCCCTGCAAGCGCAGGAATCTGAGAATTCGGTGGCGGATCAAGTGCAGGCGGATATTCAAGCCGGGCATCTGGATGCGGCGCTGGACAAAGCTCAGATCGCCGTGGGCCAGTATCCGCACTCGTCGGATCTCCAGCAACTTCTGGGAATAGCCCTCTTCAAAAAGGGGTTGAATCAGGACGCTCTTCTGGCCTTCCGACGGGCCATTGAGTGCGATCCCAGTGTCCCTCAAAACTATTTTGATGTGGCACTCGTGGACCTTGCCGACAACCGCTATCCCGACGCCGCAAAGAATCTCGAAACCTCTACGCGACTCGATCCTACGAACGCCGAGGCCCATTTGCTGCTAGGACGCGCCTACCACAACCAAAACCAGACCCTCCCCGCGATTGCGCAATTCCAGCAGGCGCTCGCTCTCAATTCAACCTTGCCGCTGGCGCATTATCACTTGGGGTTTGCCTACCAGAGCCTGGGGAAACTGGAGGCAGCGTTGGCGGAATACAATCAGGAAATTCAAATTAACCCCCGATATCCCGACGTCCGTTGGCTGGCGGGGAACATCGAGCTGAAGCACGGGAACCTGGCGGCGGCGAAGAAACTGTTTCGAGAGGGCGTTGAATTGAAGCCTCAGGCTTTTGAGCCTCATTACGGCTTGGGGCAAGTTGACATTGCGGAGAAGCACTTTGAAGAGGCCGAGGAAGAGCTGCTGACAGCCCTGCGATGTAACCCTCACAGGGTGGAAGTTCACTTCACTTTGGCTCGTGCCTATCAACAGTTGGGGAAGAAGGAAGCGGCCGAGCACGAATTCCATATTTGCGCCACAATGCATGCGCAGGAAGAGAATCGTTCCGGGATCGCGGGCGCAACTTCCCATCCGTAAGTGTGCTGGTCGGGGCAATCGGGGCTTTAGACTCTGGGTGATAACTCGATATGAAGCGACACGCGCCAATCTTCGTGTTAGTGGTCGGCATCGGGATCGCGGCGGCAGGCCTCACACTCCGCGCGTTTTCCGGACGCGCCGCACAAGCCTCTGCGAGCTCATCGGAAATCCCCGTTCATAAATCGGCGGCAACGCCCACCGGCAGCGGCCAGCACGACGAATTTGTAGAGGTCGCCGCGAAATCGGGAATTACTTTCACGTTGACCAGCGGCGGCCCCGAAAAACGCACTATCATCGAGGCCAAGGGCGGCGGCGGGATCGCGTGGATTGATTACGATAACGACGGCTTCCCCGACCTCTTCCTCGTGAACGGCTCGACGTACGAACACTGGAAAAATGGCGACAGCCCGCGCTCGCGCCTATATCACAACAATCGCGACGGAACCTTTACGGACGTGAGCGAACATTCCGGCCTCGCCCACACCGGCTGGGGGATGGGTGTTTGCGTGGGTGACTACGACAATGATGGATTCGACGATCTCTACGTCACGTATTACGGCGGGAACGTCCTCTACCGCAACAACGGCGATGGCTCTTTCACCGACGTAACCCAGAAGGCTGGCGTGCGCGGGGGCGGCTGGGGCATGGGCTGCGGGTTCGGGGATTATGATAACGACGGGCACCTGGATCTTTACGTTGCCAACTACCTCGACGTGGATATCCTCAAGCTTGGCGGTTTGGGCAGCGCGCCGAATTGCACCTACCGCGGCATCGCGACGTTTTGCGGGCCGCGTGGCATGACGGGGGGACGCGATATCCTCTTCCACAATAATGGCGACGGAACCTTCACGGATGTGACCGATCGCGCGGGCATCGACACGGGGAGGTATTACGGTCTGGGTGTGGTGTGGTGCGACTATGACCGCGATGGGCGGCCCGACATTTACGTGGCCAACGATTCCACTCCCAGCTCCCTCTACCACAATAACGGTGACGGCACTTTCACCGACGTTGGCGTCGAGGCCGGCGTGGCTTATAGCAGCGAAGGCCTGGAGCAGGCGGGCATGGGAACGGACTTCGCCGACTATGACAACGACGGATGGGGAGACTTGGTCAAGGGCAACTTCTCTGACGATAGTAAGAACCTGTACCACAACAATGGCGATGGTAGCTTCACCGATGTTGCGTATCGAGCCGGCTTGGGCGACGTAGGGTGGCTCTTCACCACTTTCGGCGCCAAGTTCCTTGATTATGATAACGACGGATGGAAGGATATTATGTTGGCGAATGGCCAGACTTTTCCCCAAATTGACCGCTATCAGACCGGCATCACGTACGCAGAGCGGAATCTGCTGTTTCACAATCGCGGGGACGGGAAGTTTGACGAGGTGGGATTGCAATCAGGAACGGGGTTTGCCCTTCGCAAGGTGGGTCGGGGATTGGCCACGGCCGATTACGACAATGATGGAGACCTCGAAATCATGGTCTCAAGTATGAACAGCTCGCCGGAGCTGCTGCGGCACGTTCACAAAAACCCCAACCACTCGATCCTGGTAAAGACCGTTGGCACAAAGAGCAACCGTGACGGCATCGGTGCCGAGGTCAAGGTGACCGCCGGCAACCTCACTCAGTTCGACACCGTGCGAAGTGGAGGGAGTTATCTTTCTTCGAGTGATCTGCGCCTGCACTTCGGCCTGGGACTCCGGACTGGCATCGACCGCGTCGAGGTGCGCTGGCCCAGTGGCCAAATCGATACAGTGGTGAATCCCCCTCTCGACCATGTTCTGGTAATCAAGGAAGGCCAAGGCTTGGTGGCCTTGAGACATTTCGCAAAGCCAAGAGGCGCGGCGCACTAGGCAGCCGCAAGTGTCGAGACAACAGGAGCGCCGACTGACCCATTGCAGCCATACTCTCTCCCATATTACAAGTATTTATCAATTTCCATATTTCGTATGTGGGATTACGTAGCTTCCCAGTATCTTCTTGACGTCAAACAGGTATCATATTCATTTTAAATGAAATCTGTTAAGCAGAAAATCTGGTCTATGGCCCATGTTTTGCTTAGGCATGAGCTTCAGGCACGTCGTCGGAGTCTCAGCGGACAAGAACCGCTTGAGATTCCCTTGAGGCTTCTGGGAATCAAGGGTGATGGCGCTTATAATAGATGCAGTTCTACTTGCTGGAGCTATAGCTTTTTTGGTATTTAGCAGGCTGCTGGGCCAGCATACCTCTACACAAGAGACATATTGCCGACCGGCACGCTTGATGTTACCTATAAATAGAATCGATTGGACTTTCTTTAGGTCAGAGTTTCATAATAGCAAGCCCGTTCGAGTCTCGCCCAAGATTTCACATTCGCTGTAACCTCTACTCCCGGCTTGCTGCTCGCACAGGGTTATTTAGAAAATTGTATTCCCGGCCCGCAGGGAAATGCCATTGGCAATTATTTTCAACAACTTAAATAAGCACTAAGAGCTCGATGACATCCAAGGGGAGGAACACTAATGTTAAAGTGGACCCGAAGTAGCTGGCAAGTCTTTATCCTCGTCCTGGTTTCGCTGTGCTGGTTGGCGCCGAGCGCGCAAGCGCAAGTAAGAGGGACGTTCACCGGTTTGGTGACAGATCCCACGGGCGCGGTCGTTCCCAATGCGACGGTGACGGCGACCAATGAAGGTACCGGTGTGGCCACGCCACGCCCAACCAATGGCGAGGGCTTCTACACGATCCCCGACCTGCAACCCGGCTTCTACACGTTGCGGGCGGAGGCTCAGGGTTTCAAAACCTTCGTCAACGCCCACGTTGAGTTGACCGTGGGTTACACCCAGCGGGTGAACTTCAAACTGGAGGTCGGCGCGGTGACCCAATCGGTCACGGTTGAGGGCCAGGCCCCCATGGTTGATACCGAAACCGACCGCTTGTCGGAATTGGTGACCGCCCGACAGGTTGCCAACCTTCCCCTGAACGGTCGTAACGTGTTCCAGATGATCCAACTGGCGCCGGGCGCGATCAATACCACGGGCGTCGATTTGGAACCTGGGAATCGCGGTTTCACTACCGTGGTCAACGGCGCGCGTGTGAACATGAACGGCTATTTTATGGACGGAGTCTCGGATAAAGGCTTGAGCGGTGGGAGTAACACCCAGCCCTCCGTTGATACGGTGGAGGAGTTCCGTGTGGACACGGAAGTCATTTCGGCTGAATACGGAAGCTCCGTGGGGTCCATCACGACGATCGTGACCAAGACGGGAACCAACGACCTGCATGGGGACGCTTACGAGTACATTCGGAATGACAAGCTTGATGCGACAGATTACTTTTCGGAACCGGTAAAAAACCCGTTCCGCATGAATCAGTTCGGCGGCACCCTCGGCGGGCCGATCAAGAAGAATCGCTGGTTCTTCTTTGGTTCGTACGAGGGCGAGCGCACGCGCGTAAGCGTGCCGGAACAGGAAGTGGTTGAGACCCCGGCGTTTCGCAGCTTTGTTGAGCAATATGCCCCGAACTCGGTGGCGGCTCTGCTTTATAAGAATTTCGCGGGCCCCACGCCCACCAACGGCATATTGGGGCTTAACGATTACATCGCCAGCAGCGGGTATTGCACTGGGTTAAGCGCCGCTTGCCTGAGCGCCTACCCTTACAATATCGATCCCACGAGCGTTTTCGGCCAAGCTATCCTGGCCAATCCTGACTTACCCACCTTTGGGGCCGTCAACGCCTCGGCGAAAGCGGAATCGAAGGACCAGTTCTACAACGGCAACCAGTTCTCCGGGAAGATCGACTGGCAGGGTGACCATGATAAGGTCTTCGGCCGGTACTTCTTTGACCGTTACGCCGACCCCCTCTACTCGCCGGCGACCAACGGTGGCGCTGCCGGCGCCTTTACGGCGCTTCGCGGCTTCGCCAGCCCCGAGCACTTTGATTACCCGCAATTGGCCCTCGGCTGGTCGCACACGTTCAGCCCCAACGTGCTGAATGAGTACCACATGGGATGGAACCGCAACGTCACGGATATAGGCCAGACCAGCGCCGGCGTCCCGACCATCGCGATCGACACCGGGGAGATTCAGTTCGGCGGCTACCAAGGATACCCGCAAATCTTTCACGAGGAAGTGTTCCATTTCTCTGACATCGTCACCTATACCCATGGACGGCACACGCTGAAGTTTGGCGGTGAAATCTCCCGCAACTATGAGAACAGCGAGTTCAATGTCGGTCGCCCCTCTTACGAATTCACTGACTCCCTGGGGTTTGCGGCCGGGACCGTCGAGGACGTGGCCGCCGGGGTTTCTCCCGGCACCATTGACCCCGCAACAGGAAATTCCATGGGCGGGGCGCACTTGGCAAGCAACATTCGCGCTTGGCGGAACATCGCCACCGGGCTTTTCATCAATGATGACCTCAAGGTTACCCCTCGCTTCACGCTGACATTGGGACTTCGCTACGATCTCTACACCCGGCACACCGAGAAATACCACCAGGCGACCGTATTTAATCTGCCCACCGGAGGCAATTTGACGGATCGACTGCGGACGGATAATTGCTACGTGGATGTTCCCGGTGGGGTCGGCGACAACGGGAATCCCTGCAACGGCGGGTTCGCAGCCACTACCGGCGCCTTGACCACTGGCGCTCACCATGACTTCGGTCCGCGGCTGGGTTTTGCCTGGGATGTGTTCGGCGACGGCAAGACCTCGCTGCGCGGCGGTTTTGGAGTTTCTTACAATGGGGAGATCTACAATCCTCTTTCCAACTCCCGCTGGGATCCCCCATTCTATTCGTTTGACTTGGCGTTCTGCGGAACCGGCAACAGTGTTGGCGCCGGCTACACGGACTCCTGCATCTTTGGCCCTCAAGACGGATCTGCTCCCTCGTATACGGGAGCGCCCTCTAACATCGGCCACGGGCCGGCCGGAGCTACCGGTAATGCTTTTGCCGGTAACATCAGTGGCTGGAATCCGTATAACGCCAACGCCGCGTTCCTGACGGGCGTGGTATTTCCCGGCTTCCGTGACCCCTACGTTTATGGCTCGCACTTTGGCATTGAACGCCAACTTCCCGGCAACTCGGTGTTAAAGGTCTCCTGGGTGGGAACCTTTGGCCACAAATTGTATCGCTCGGAAGACATCAACCGGGTGTTCGGCGGCACCGTCTCGCTGTCTGGTTCGGGACCCTCGAACGAAGGAGAATGCTCTCTGTTTGGCCCTTACCGCGTCAACTGCCTCTTCGGGCGCATCCGTACCTGGGAGAATTCCGTCAACTCCAACTACGAGGGTCTGCAAACGGTGTTTGAGAAGCGCATGAGCCACGGCGTGGAATGGCACGCCAATTACATATGGTCCCACTCCCTGGATGCGCGCTCCACCTGGCACAGTGGCGCCACCACCGCCAGCGGTGCGGCGGAGGGCTTCAGTATGGACCAGGCCCTCCCCGGCCTCGATTACGGCAACTCTACCTTTGACGTTCGCCACTCCTTTACCAACAGCTTTGTATGGCAGATGCCCTGGTACCAAACTCAACAGGGACTCGTTGGCCACCTCTTGGGCGGCTGGGGAGTGAACAACATCCTCAACTTGCACTCCGGTTTCCCCTGGGAACCCTATTGCAGCAACTCCAGCTTCCCCAGCGGAACCTGCGACTACAACCAGGATGGCGTATCCAACGATCGGCCCAACCTCCCCCCCGGCCTCACAGCCTCGACTTCTCGAAGCGCCTTTGAAGGCGGCGCCGGGCACCTGACCGCAAGTGTCTTCACGGATTGCAGTGTTTCGCCGGGCCCGAGCTGCGCGAACTACGCTGGACCCTTTGATGGTAATATGGGCCGCAACGCCTTACGCGGCCCTTCGTATTTCGATATTGACCTCTCCTTCTTTAAGAACATTAAAGCTACGGAGAAGGTTAACTTGCAGTTCCGCGCCGAGGCGTTTAACATCGCCAATCGCGTCAACCTCTATCTTCCCAACATGCGGCTGGGACAAGACGCCAGCCAGTTTGGTGATTCCTCACAGGCGTACCCGGCACGGCAGATCCAGTTCGCATTGAAGTTGATGTTCTAACCCAAGCGCGTGTCGCCCCGCCGCCGAATGACGGGGCCGGCAAACGCCCATCCGCTTGCAAGGGCCGGGATAATTCCCGGCCCTTTTTGTTGCTACTGTCAACCGGAATACTCACACGAAGGTGCGTTCAGATTGGTACAGATAAGAGGTTCCTCAACACGCGCGACTCAAGATTCAGCCACATTTCTGTTCACTTAGCGATGTCCCTGAACAAGGGTTCTGATTGCGGGCGAAGCCCGCCGAGTGCCTGGTGATCTTCGCCCAAAGAGCAGGCTCAGAATGACATCGTGTAGTAGCGTGGCTGATGGGAACAAAAAGGGGTCACTGGGGGAATTGTCCAGCGTATTGGTGGCAGAGCGTCGGGCTGATCTGGCAGGTTTTTTGGAAATACTGGCGGGCTTCTTCCGACTGGTTCTGTTTTCGCGCCAGCAAGGCGAGATTCAGATACGCCGCGGCATAGCCGGGATTCAGCGCCACGGCTTGCTTGTAAGCCTCCCGCGCCTTGTCCGGTTCTCCCGTCTGTTCGTAAGAAATCCCCTGATAGTTATAGAGCGCCGGGTCGTGCGAACCGACGGCGAGGGCTTGGCGGAAGTGCGGCATGGCTTCCCGATATTTCCCCAATTTCGCCAGGATGATGGCGTAGTCGACGTGTCCCTCAGCGAGTTCCGGGTGTTCCTTCACCACCTGCGCCAGTTCCGGTTCGGCCTTTGCCGGAAGGTTTTGCCGCCAATAAACCTTCGCCAGCGCCAGGCGCGCCAGGAAGTCGCTCGGGTTCAAGTGCAGCGCCAGCTCGAGGGACTCCGCGGCCGGCTTGTCCTGCCTCAACATGAAGTGCGCCCGGCCGAGCCCCAACAATGCTTGGTCGAAAGTGGGATTCAGTGACAAAGCCTTGCCGAACTCCGGCAGCGCCTGCTGCGGCTTGGCCCACGCCAGGAAATTCTCGCCCCGCTCGAAAGGCACGACGTACAAGGCCGGCTCGGTCTTTTCCAGGCCCGCCAGCAGGTCCTCCGCCTGCGGGTATTTTCCCATCCGGCGGAGGTCAGAAGCGCGCAGAATGTTATGGAGTGTCTCAATCTTGTCCTTGGGGTCGGCGCGGTTCGAATCATTCTGCGTGGCAGCAGAGGATTCGAAACTCACATAGCCGAGAGAGCGTAAGCGTTCCACCGTTACCGGGTCAGCCTGTGCAGGCGTGGACGGAGCCCGCCCTGAGTACCTCCACTCGACGTCTTCCAACTTTTCGCGCAGCGAGGCCGCCAGGGATGCATTCGTCGTTGCCAGGTTGTGGCGCTCCCCAGGGTCGCGTTGCAAATCGTACAGCTCCCGTCGCGGGGCATCAATGTAGGCGAAATGCGCATTCACGAGACCGCGCAATTCGTGCCAGCCAAACGAATCGCGGGGATAGTAAGACTCTGCATACACGGATGCGTCCTCGCCGGACGGGGCGGACGACAGGGCCTGAAGCAAGGAACGGCCTTGGAAGCTCCGGGTTTCGGCCGGGGAAATTCCGCAGAGCTGCGCGATTGTCGGGGCCACATCCACGGTGCCCACGGGCTGAGTGATGACACGGGGTACGGGACCACGGGATTCGGGGGACCCCGAGTCCCGACCCCCGAGTCCCGTGCTCCCGTGAGGGGTTCCCTCCTGCAACTTCACAATCAATGGGACGCGCAGCGTGGCGTTGTAAATGAAGAATCCATGCTCATCCTCACCGTGCTCTCCCAGTGACTCACCGTGGTCGCTGAGCAGCAGCACCGCCATGGCCTTGAAGCGCTGCAACTCTTTCAACCGCGCGAAGACACGGCCCACCTGCGCGTCATCGAAAGCAATCTCCCCGTCGTAGGGGTGGCTCGCGTATTGGCTCAGGTAGGGCTCGGGCGGCCGGTACGGGCTGTGCGGGTCGTAAAGGTGCAACCACACAAAGAACGGGGCACCGCCCTGTTGGTCGAGCCATGCCAGCAATCGATCAACCGTGCGGTCACCACGCCGCCTGACGAGAAAGATGTCGTTTGAGCGGCCCGGCTCAAGCCCCAGATCGTCGTCATAAACATCGAAGCCACGGTTCAATCCCCACATGGAATTGAGCGCGTAGGAGCTAACGAAAGCCGCGGTGCGGTACCCCTTGCGGTGCAGCATCTCCGCCAGGGTCGGGATGTTGACGGGAAGCCCCGACGAAGTAAAGTCGCGAACGCTGTTGAACATCGGATAAGTTCCCGTCAGGATCACCGCGTGGGAGGGAAGAGTAATGGGGGCTTGCGCGTAAGCATTTTCAAACTGCACACCCGCGGCGGCCAGCCCGTCCATTGCCGGGGTTTCCACGTGCGCATCTCCATAGCAGCCCACGTGGTCAGCACGCACCGTGTCAACGGTAATCAGAAGAACGGAAGGGGATTGAGAGGCGGGCGCTGGATTGGGGGCTTCGCCCGAGACAACCCACAACACCCCGATGGCGAAAACCGCGGCCGTTTGAAACAGAACGGCCTTCAACTGTGCCGAGAGAAACGTCATCCCAATCTAAGTATAACCCTTACCCAATTTGAGCGTATTGGCTTTCAGCGATCTCCCCACTGCCTGCTTCCTACTTCTCCCCGAGGTCCGCCAGCATTTTCTTGATGGCGGGAGCCTGTGGGGCCGAAGGATTGATTTGCAGATAGGTCTGGAGTTGAACCTTGGCGGCCACATAATCGTGCCGCTGCAAATAGAGATTGGCCAGTTGCAGGTGGGCGGGCGCCATGTCCTGCGGGTCAAGCGTGCAAGCTTTCTTCAGTAGGGATTCCGCTTTTTCCGTCTCGTGCAGCTTATAGTACACGGAGCCGAGGAAAAAATTCCCGACAGCCGATTGTGGTGAGCGCTGCAAGCCTTGGTCCAGTTGATCGACCGCGCTGCGAAATTGGCCTTCTTCGTAAAGCACATGCCCAAGATTAATGTATGCTTCGCCATCGTCCGGATTGACTTCCCGAGCCTTCGCGAAGGCCTCGTTCGCCTTGGCATGGTTCCCGCGCTGCTCATAAAGTGTCCCCATATTGTTCAGAGCGGGGTAGAAGTTCGGATCGATCTCCAGAGCTTTTTGATAACGCTCCAGGGCAGCCTGGCTATTCCCTTTTTGCTGCTCCTTATTTCCCTTGTCGTATTCCTTGACGGCCTTGGGGTCGAACGGCGGCAAAGGATGTTTGGCGCTGACCTCGCGTTTGCTATTGCTGCCTGCGACCATCGGCCCGGCGGTGACTGCTTGCTTCTCTGCGGGCTCAAGCACCACCATCACTTGCCCGCGGGGCTGCTCGATATTATCCAGTCGCGTGGACCCGCGGAAAGGCTTGTATCCCTCGGCTTCTACGACGACGGCGTATGTGCCGTTTGTTAGCCCCGTGAACACATAGGTCCCGTTCGAGTCAGAATAAGCGTCACCGGCGGGAATGTCTCCATCAGCGAGCAGGTGGACGAGCACCGCCTGAGGTTGGCCCTGAGAGTTCGTGACACGACCTGATACGATACCCCCGGATTGGGCATAGGATGGCGGGGCAAGGCAAGCAAGCGCCAGAAAGAAAGCGGCAAGGAACAATACGCCGGGCAAATCGTTAGTGCGCCGCCGCGGGGATTCGATCCTGGAGGGCTCTGGCCTCATGGCTGCTCCTTCCCTGTCTTCTTCCTGAAATCAATCGCGTCTCGCAAGTGGCAGTGGGAGATGGAAGAACAGGATTATTCTACTGCCACGATGTTTCCGCCACAAGTAAGGACGCGAGTGGGTCCTGAAGTTGCAAGGGTATCCTGCCCGTGTGGAGTCATGGCCAAGATGGCCCTGCCACATAATCCCACCACCCGCGCGTGGGCCGTTTCGGCTTAGGGGGTGTGAAGGGATTGGGCGCGCGCGAATTCTTTCTCCGCGTCGGCCGTGCGGCCCAAGGCCTGATACGCACGACCCAGGTTGTAGTGCGCCTTGGCGAATTCCGGGGCGACCGCCACGGCATGCTCAAGGGCGTGGACCGCCTCGTCGTTGCGATGAAGGTACAGGTCAAGTTCACCGAGCGCTTCGAGGGCCGGCGCATAATCCGGATTGATTTGCGCAGCCTGTTCAAAGTGGTGCATCCCCTCTTGCACGTGGTTTTGTTTGACTTCTAGTGCCCCAAGGTTATAAGCCGCGGCGAAATTCGTGGGGTCCAGTTCCAGGGTGCGTTGAAAGGATGCCGCGGCCCCATTCATGTCGCTGGTTTGAAGTTGCGCGAGGCCCAGGTAATACGTGGCCAGGGCGAATTTGGGGTCCAATTCGATCGCCGCCTTGAAGCGATCCATGGCGTGGGGATAGTCCTTGAGGCGGTAGTAGTCGAGCGCCTGGAGGTAGCGGATGGGCAGCGAAGAGGGCTCAATCTGCTCCGCTTGGTGAAGCTTTTCGAGCGACTCCGTGTAGCGCTTGTGTTGGCCGTCCGCCATCGCATCGGAAAAAAGATCGTAAACCTGAATGCGGTCTTTAGGATCAGGCAGCGCCTTGCCGCTGGAATCGGAAAATGTGCCACTGGCAATAGCCACATAGCCGAGCGAGCGCAACCTGTCCGCCAGCGCCGGGTCTGTGGGCTCGGATTCCTTGGCGCCCCCGCCCGAAGCCGGCGTGTAACGGCGCTCCAGGGTCTGCAAGCGGTCGCGCATTTCGTGGGACAACGCTTGCTTTCCTGGGAGCAGATTTTTGGTTTCGTGGGGATCCGCGCGCGTGTCGTAAAGCTCCGGGCGCGGCGCTTCGATGTATTTCAGTCCATCGGATTCGAGCGCGCGCAACTGGCTCCAATGAAAATGGAGCAGGGGCAGATAGGTTTCTGCGTACAAATTGGAAGCGCTGGGCGATGGCTTCCCCAGGATATCACTCAGGAGACTGCGGCCCTGGACGCTGGGCGGGATAGGCAGTTGTAGCGCCTGGAGCACCGTAGGCATCACATCCACCAGCGACGCTTCTTTCTCAATTCGCCTCGCACTTACTCCCGGCACTTTTACTAAAAGGGGCACGTGGAGCGTGGAGTTGTAAACAAAGAATCCGTGCGTCTTTTCCCCGTGTTCGCCCAGGCCTTCGCCATGATCCCCTGCTACCACCAATACCGCCGACTCATACACTCCCAGATCCTTCAGCAGCGCGATCAGTCTTCCCACTTGAGCATCGTCAAAGGCAATCTCTCCGTCGTAAGGTCGGCCTCGGTAGCGGGTGGCATAGGGCTCAGGAGGAGTGTAGGGGTAGTGGGCGTCGTAGAGGTGTACCCAGAGTAAAAACGGCCGCCGGGGGTTGGCCTTAAGCCATCCCAGCGCGTTGTCAACCACTTGGTCGCCGCTGCGCTTGACCATATCCAGACTGGTTTCGTCCAGGCGCGCAAGGTCAAAGTGATCGAAGTAGGTATCGAAGCCTTGATTCAAGCCGAAGCGCGAGTCCAGGACGGCCGCGCCCAAGAAGGCGGCAGTCGAGTAGCCGTGGTCATGGAGAACTTTGGCCAGGGTGATCGTGGAGGCCGGCACCTTGTTTCCGCTGAAGTCATGCACACCGGTGGCCATGGGAAAACTCCCCGTGAACAGCGCGGTGTGGGCGGGCAGAGTAATGGGCACCGGAGTGAAAGCGTGGGTAAAGCGTGCGGCGGACAGGGCCAACGCGTCGAGGTTAGGTGTCTCGATGGCGTGATCACCGTAGCAACCCAGGTGGTCGGCACGCAGCGTATCGATAGTGATCACCACCATATCGGCCGGGTTGCCCTGCGCCCCCGAACTGGGCAGCGCGGCCGTAACACCCAAGAAAACCAAGGCGGAAAGCACACTAGCAGGAAAGTGAGGTCTGAGAAAGAAAGTGGTCAACGTTTGAGCATTTTTTGCCGGTGTTGGCGGATCCGTTTTGAGCCCTCCCCGACGCAGCCTGAGACGGAATTCCAATATTCCCCCCTGCGACGATTATATCCATGTATTAAACGGCAAGAACCTCCTTTTTGAAATCCGTTGTGCTGTGTCTCGCCACAATCCAATCTGCATCAGGGAAAGTGCATAGTCGGTGAGATCTACTGGCTTGAATGAAGCCGGTAATTGCTAGTTTTCCTATGAAAGCGCCTCCTGTGGGGAGACAACTCAGACCTTGCAGTTCACGTTCTCTCATACGCTTCGCGCAACAGCGGCTTCAATGTTTCAAGATCGCGCCGGGCAGCGGCCATCACTTCATCATCTTTATCTCGTGACAAGGCGATTCCCTGATCGTCGGACACGCCGGGAATCTGGTACTCAACGTGAAGGGAAATGGGGCCGTGGAAGCCACCCTCGGCAGTCATTCGCAATAGGTCCTTGAATTTACACATCCCCTCGCCTAACGGACACGTGGTTTCCCGCCAACCTTCCGCCTCGGTCTTCTTCCAATAAAAGTCCTTAACCGCCATCATCTTCATGCGCGGCATAACGAGATTGGCAGCGATTCTCCAGCCTTGCGCCCCACCTTCCGCGGCGGCGTTCTCGAGATCATAGTAATACCCCACCCACTTTGGGTCCAAAGTATCGATCACTGGGGCGATATCCCAGGTCTGGCCCCCGATGTAGCCGGCGTGATTATGAAAACCCACCTGGACCCCGTACTTCTCTGCCACCTTCACTAATCCACGAAATTGATTGCAGGCCTCGTCACGTTCCTTGCGAACATCGACGAACTTGTAGTGATAGTACCCCGGCTTAATAAAAGGAATGGAAAGTTTGGCGGCGGTACTCAGGATGGGCGCTGCGGTAGGGTCGTCACCGCGCACAAGCTCCGTGGTGAGCATTGGGACTTCCAAGCCTTCTGCGCGAATCGCCGCGACCGCCTTGGGGAGGTCTTCCGCCGCGCGTTGCGGCATGACGTGCCCACCGCTCCGAACCGTCAGATCGATTCCTCCGAAGCCCGCGCGCTTGGCGCTCTCGGCCAACTCCTGCCAAGTCAACTGAGGGACCGGTTTCGAGAATAGGCAAAGGGTACCCCGAAAAGGTCCGGGAACATACGGGAGAGGACCCGGGCTGGCGGAAATAACTCGAACACCCACCAAAGTTGCTGCGGACGATCCTTGCAGAAACGCGCGCCTCGAGAGCCCTGTCCCCATATCCTCTTCCTTCCGCCGCATCAGATAAGCCTGCAAACGGCTTCCGTTGTGGCATGGCCATCCTGGCCATGTCCTAACACGCGCGGGACGCCCGCGCCACCGCTCGTGACATGCCATCTTGGCCATGCATCAACACGGGTAGGAGGCCCGTGCCATCCCTCTGCTTTATAACACCGCGCCGATGCCGAGGCCATTCAGGTGAGAAGTATCCATGGTGCCATCCGTGACGTGAAAGATGCCCGGAAAACGCTTCTCCCAACCCTCGTTGGCAGCGGGTACGAACTGCCGTGAATTGGCTTCAATCGCTTTGACCCCCGGCACGTGCGCGGCGAGACTGGCGGATTGAATCAGGGAAGCGCCGGGGCAAGTGAGGTCCTGCACGCACAGGAACATTTTGTTTTTCTCCATAACCGGAACGAGGATCATCATCGTACTCTGCCCTTTGCACGCTTTCAAGGCTGCGCCTGTGTAACCCATTTCGCGCGAGAGCATCAGGGCATGAAGATCGGTCAAGGACTCATCGATGACCACGGGCTTCAGTTTTGCCGCCTCAAACATCACATTCTGCCGGTGGGTGTCAAGATCGCGGGCGGTGGGCTGCTCGACGTATTGAATCCGGGCAAATCCCCCGGGCGACTTCTCTTTCACCAGGTGCAGGAAATCGACGAGATACTGAACGTCTGGGCAGCGCTCATTGAAGTCCAGAGAGTAAACCCAATCGGTGATGCCGCGTTTCCCCTCCGTTTCTGTCGCGACCCGGTCAACGCTGAGCACGCGCTCGGAGTCCCATTTCAAGTCGTCGCCGTCCAACTTGATTTTGAAATGGGTCAGACCGTTGTAGTTGATCCACTCGGGAAGCGTCTCCGGCAAGCCGTCGTTCACGCGGTGCTTGATGTCGGAGTCCACCAGCGGATCGATGGCGGAAACCAGGTGGTAAAGGGGCATTCGCGGTATAGGTTCTTTCAGAATGTACTTGTCCGGGTATTCTCCTTTGTATTCCTGCCCCACATAGTACGAGAGGTCGTGATTCATGAACTCGGGTCCATAGGTGTGGTAACAGTTTAAGCCCTGGAGTTTGCCGTAGGCATCGTGGACCGCGGCGTCAAAGGCGCTCGCGGTTACCAGCGTGCAAAGCTTGGGGATAGGCTCAGCCAGCTTTGACTCCTGCGTGATTTGTTCGGCGGCCTTTAAATACTGGGGTTCCAGCGCCCAATTGAGGTCAATGGGATGGCCATATTCTCGATAGCTTCCGGTCAGGGTGGAGATGCGCCTGGCCAGGGCTTTCATGGCCCCTTGGGTGGTGTCATAGGAAAGGACCCGGGAGGGAAACGACCAGGTGTTCGCGAGCGGCATCTCACCGAAGCCCTTCGCGGCCTTGCCACCGTGGGAACTGACGGCGCAGTTCACATTCAAAATAGTGATCTGGGAGGTCACCGTACCCCCGAATTTGATGGGGACGCGGTAGTTGTAATCCTTGAATTCGATGCTCACATCTTCAATGCGGATGTCAGTGTTTCTTGCCACACTCGCCTTAAGAATTGCTGGACTGCATGCCAAGCCGGCGGTCATGGATTTGAGAAATGTGCGCCGTTCGACTTTCCCCATGGTGGCCTCTCTTTCTCGCTTCAACCTTCAGAGGACGCGGATGATAACGGCATCCCGGCACAAGTCTATCGAGACATTTCCCCCATGGCAAATTGAAGCGGAGAGCCGCCCTTCTTCTATCTGTCGGATTGAGGTCCTCAGGCGTTTGCACACTTAGTGAACCGCTTTTCGGGCTGCAGGGCATCCTCAGGCTTGTCCGAGGTAGCCAGACTTCGGCAGGTTTCATTCCGGGCAAAGCTGAAGGGTGGGCAGGGTCTCTCTCGCCTGGAATCAGCGCTTAGAGAGACCCTGCTCTTGACATCTTCGACGACTAGAATATGAACTTCGCGGCTACTTGGCCTACACGGGCACCCTGCGCACTGAACGCCCCTCCAAAAGAAGAAGGTCCGGGGACGATGTCGCCAGATATTCCTCCAACGAACTGGGTGTGGTTGAAGGCGTTAAAGAACTCTCCACGAAACTCCAGCTTCAACTTTTCTGTCAACTTCACATCCTTCAGAAGGGCCAGGTTCCAGTTGTTGAGTCCTGGCCCAAGAAAGAATCGCCGGCTGGCGTTGCCTTGTTGCCCGAGAGCTTCCTTGGTGAAAAGCGCGGGGTTGAAATAGGGGTTGACGAGAGTGTTGGTCGTAGGGTCAAGGTATTGCTTTCGCGGATTACGGTTCACGTAAATATTGCTGGGGAGACGGTTGGGCTCGTCCGTGGCGCCTGCTTGCGGTGAGTTGCTCGTACTGCCCAGCAGCGAGTTGTCATCGGACTCAACGATTTGGACCGGAGTTCCGTTGGTGAAAGTGGTTATCCCCGAGACCTTCCAGCCTCGGATCCCCCGATTGTTCGAATGGAAGAGCTTGTCGAAGGGCAGTTCGTACGTGTAGCTGGCAGAGAAATTGTTGGGCATATCGAACACGGAGAGGGCTTCAAACTGATGACTGTTGCCGTTGAGTACCACCTGGTCGCCAAAGCCGGATCCATTATCCATGGACTTGCTGTAGGTATATGCGAGCAGGATTTGCAAACGTCCCGCCGTTTTGCGTAGGGAGACTTGCAAGGCGTGGTAGTCAGAGTTTCCGGCGTCCAGGTAATACCCGTTGTCGCCAAAGATGGCGCCCCCCGTGGTCGGGTTAATCGAATTGAACGGCCCGCGAACGGTCAGGGCTCCCCCACTCGCCGGGTAAAAGACTCCGGTTTCACCATAGGGTCCGCAGGTGGCGGTGTTAGGCATTACTGAAGCCGCGGTGCTCAGGCTTTGGCAAAGCGCCGGGTTGGCAGGATTATTTTGGGCATCGAGAATAAGGTGGTGGCCGAAGGTTCCCACGTAGCTCACCGTCAGCAGTGTGTTCGCCTGGAGTTGCCGTTGGATCGAAAAATCGAGATGCTCCGAGTAGGGGGAGGGAGAATTGCGCAGCGGGGAGACATCCCCCCCGAACGGTTCGAAGTTTGCCCAATTGATGTCGGTTGCGCCTTTTTGCACCGGAGGAACCGGGAAGGGTTGTGCCGCAACCGCCCCATTTTGCCGGTCAATAAAGGGTGCGCTATACAGGGGGTAAGTTCCGCAACAGTAAAACAGGCCATAGGGGGGGGCGGCAAAATTGAAAGTGGCAGCGCCCTCGATGTTGGTATAGTACAGGCCATAACCGACCCGAATGCTGCTTTTGCCCGTATCGCCAAAAACCGAGTGCAGGAAACCATTGGAGAAGTTGGGCGAATAGGCTATCCCGATGCGCGGCCCGAAATTGGCATAGTTCGTGTTGGCGAAGTGTTTCGGGACCCCTGGGTCGCCGGGGAAGACATAACCTGCCGGCGCCGTGGGGAAGGTGGTCGATTGCAGTCCCAGGATTAAGTCGGGATTGCGACTATGCGAGTCCGACCAATAGGGAGTGGTCTCCCAGCGCAGCCCGTAGTTGAGGGTCAGGTTGGGCCGTACGCGCCAACCGTCCTCTGCATACAACCCGATATAGTAGCTCCTCAGGCTCAAGGAGGAGGCAGCGCCCTGGAAGAATAAATCGGAAGCGCCCACTAGCATGTCCGCAAAGTCAAATCCGGTCTCGCTACCGTTAAAGTAAAGGCCTCCGTTCCCACCATTGTTGGGGTGGCCGACCCAGAATTGATCCGCGTGGTAATTTCCGCCAAATTTAATCGTGTGCGTGCCCACGATTTTCGAGAAGTCGTCCTGAAGCTGGCCGACCTGGTCATATTGCGCGATAATCGAGTTAAACTGTCCCAAGGTATAGTTGTTAAAGTGCACTTCCGGCCAGTTCGCGTACTGGGAACCAGCCTCTTCATAGAGGCCGCCGGCGTTGGGAGCGGCGAACCCGAGCGAGGAGAGCGTCGGCCCCGGCTTGGTCGATAACCCCGTGATGTTCGTGTTGTGGGTATAGCTGGCGGTGAACTGGTTCACCATGGAACCGCCAATGGGGGTGCTAATGGCAAACGTGAGCAATTGCGCCTTCCCCACGGTGTTATTCGGAAAGCCCGGAACCGTGCTGCCGCCATATCCCGGGTTAAAAGGCTGAGGATTGTTCCAGGGGTCGTTGTGGTAGTAGCCTGAAATCATTCCGATGCGGGAATTGCCATCGATCCGTACCGCCCACTTGTCGTCCTGAAGTGTCGCCGGGTATGCGGAGGTGGAGAAGTACCCCGTGGGAGTGTTGATAGGAGGAATGAGCGCAATGGTATTTGCGGCTACTGGATCCCAGGCGCTCTTGGGAACGATGTAATTGGGAAAGACGCATTGGGCATTAGTCGTGCACGAGGACGACGGTGCAAAGTAAGGCTCCCCCGAGTATATGGTACCTGCCGGCAACCCCAGTCTGGTGTTAAGGAGGTTGGCAAAATATGTGCCGTTCACCGCATTCGAGCCGGAAGCGGCAATCGTCGCCGCCTGGTCCGACACGTTTCCGGTCAGGTCGGCGGCCGTGGGGACAAGAATATCACCGCTATCCACGCCGACGATTTGGCGTGTCCCCTGGTAATCAACGAAGAAGAAGGCCTTGTTGCGGACGATGGGGCCTCCAAAGGTGCCGCCAAACATGCTCTGTTTCAAGGTCCCGCGGCTCGCCGAGTAAAAGTACCGCGCATCCATATCCGAATTGCGCAGGAACTCGAAAGCCGAACCATGGAATTGATTGGTCCCGGATTTTGTGGCGACGTTGATCTGGCCGCCGCTATAGTTCCCGTATTCAGCGCCGGCGTTACTGGTGATGATGCGGAATTCGGCGATGGAGTCGAGGTTGGGGACAATAACCGTACCCCCCATATCTCCTTCCACCGTATTGGCGCCGTTCACCATGAAGCCGTTGTTGACGTCCCTTTGCCCGCTCATCGATAGGGTGCCATCATTAAGGGAATTGGCGGGTGACAGGGTTCCGAACATCTGGACACCGATCGGCACGACACCCGGTTGAAGGGCCAGAAGGTCAGTGTAGGACCGGCCGTTTAACGGCATGTTTTCCATCTCCGTCGCCGCCACGACCTCACCCGTTTGCGTGGTTTGAGTGTTCACCTGCGCCGCCGTTGCGGTTACGGTGACCTCTTCCTTCTCCGCTCCCACCACGAGCGCTGCATCGACGGTCCGGGCCGAATCGACGTTAATAAGCACGCCCGTCTCCTGGTATTCCTTAAAGCCCGTCTTTTGGAAGGTCACGTCGTAGGTCCCAATCGGCAACGCCGGGAAGTTATAAAACCCGGCACCGTCGGTCTGAATCTTATCGACAACGCCGGTCTGCGTATTCTTGGCCGTTACGCTTACCCCGGGGACAACCGCTCCCTGCGCATCCCGGACTGTGCCCGAAATATTTCCCGTCACTTTGCCAAAAAGCACGACGGGGGCAAACGCCAAAAGAGCTACCAACAGTAAGCTTTGCTTATACCGATCTTGAGATTTCATAAGGTGTACCCTCCAAAGGACTCGCCCACACTCCCTGGTGACGGCGAAAAGAACATGATTTCCCGGAATCAACTGGACATTCGCGCAGTCAATACTCATGGTCGAATGGGGTTCCGTTTCTAGAGCAGTCTCGTGCGGTTTTGGAGGCTGCAATCTATATGCCAAATTGTCCGAATCTGACGAAGCGGTTAACATATTGAAAAATAGGAAAAATATCCGATAAAATTACTGCCAGAGCGCCTCTTAAAATTCAGTATTCCATCAATAACAGTCAGACTATACGATATACCATATATATTTGCTTCAGATTTGAATTTAGTAGGGCTGGTAGGACAGCCTAAAACGATCGCGGGTCCCCGTTTCGGCGGCGAAGAACTTGCCCCGGCGCAAGACTTCCGCGCCCTCGGACTTTCAGGGATCGAGAATGAAATGGATGGGGCTGCTTGACCCCGGGCGCAACCCTGGGCTAGATTAAGTCGCCTCTGGGGCAGGGCGCATGCGCCAGTTAGCCGCAAACTCAATGCCGGCCGGCGCAGACGCTCAAGGGCGGGAATAAGGGGGGTGCGGAAATCCCCAGCCGCCAACCAAGGAGCAACGGCGATGAGGACTACAGTTCTGACTATTCCGCCAAGTCTTGCGGGGGCGTGCCGCGTGGTCGTTCCACTCGTGGCCTTCGCAGTAGCCTGCCTGGCGCTGGCGGGCGGCAATCCATGCGCCTTGCAGGGGCAGCCGGCGAAACTCTCGCGCCTGCTGGCACGCATCTACGACTCGGGCTTCGATCTTGCTCACGACAGTTACAACGGCATCAGTTCCGCCAGCGATGGAAGGATTTACTACGTGCTTTCGTCGCAAGACATCGATGTCGGCGCGCAAATCTATTCCTTCGATCCGGCGACAGAGAAGATCCAGCACCTTGGCGACCTCACCGATATATGCGGGGAAAAAGGGTTGAAGGCGATTCCGCAAAACAAGTCGCACGTGCGTTTTTGGGAAGCAAACGGGAAACATGATTTATGGCGTCCATGGGAACTCGGGATACTTGTTCCGCTTCGATCCGCTCGTTCCCCGCGTGGTGGTATTGCAGCGCATCACGTCGCTGCCTTCGCAGCAAAGCGGGATGAACGATGAGTTTAGTTATGGATATTTGGGGTTCATCCTCGGGCCGGATGAAAAGACCTTGTATTACCTGACGGGTGGGCCTATCTTTCGTGGTGGAAAAAGGGTGGCGGGAAAGAGCATCGCCGATAAAGGCGAATCGAAGGGGGAAGAGGATCTGCACCTGATCACTTGTTACATTCCGACTGGCAAATACACTGACCATGGGGCAATCTTTTTCTCCGACGGCCAAAGACCCAAAGAGGTCAATTCCATCGCTGTGGGCATGGATGGCTCCGTCTACGCCCTCGCGGGCGTCACCCGGAACGGACATGACCGGACAGACTTAATGAGGATTCTCGGGCCGATCGAGAGTCATTAACGGGGGTAGCACAGGCACTCCTGCCTGTGTCTGGACATGGTAGAGTGGCAACGCCTGCACACGCAGGAGTGCCTGTGCTACCCCTTCGAGGAGGCTGCATCATGAAGAAAAATGAAATCACGGAAGACAGGAAAGAAGGCCGCAGGAGTTTTCTCCAGTCGAGTGGCATGGCATTGTTAAGCCTCGCGATGTCGGAGGCGGCAGCCGCCAAGCCCCCCGCGACGGAGTCCCTTGCTTTGTTGGGAGGCTCGAAGGCGGTCAACGTTCCCGAAGATAAGGTCGAAGCCCTCATGCGCTGGCCGCGCTACGGCCAGGCAGAAAAGGACACTCTTCACCGGCTGATCGACAATGACAAGTTCTATGAAGAACTGCCCCTTTTCGAGAAGGAGTGGCAGGAATACACGGGAATCCCCTACCTGCGGGCGCACATGAATGGCTCCAGCGCCATCACCAGTATGTACTTTGCCATCGATCTGGAACCGGGAAGCGAAGTGATGGTGCCCTCTTATGATTTCTTTTCTGACTGCCTGGCCATGCGCTTTTTCAGCTACGTCCCCATTTTCGTCGACATCGATCCCGCCACTGCGTGCTTCAGCCTGGAGGACGCCAGGCGTAAGGTCACGAGCCGCACCCGGGCCGTCTTTCCCATGCATTCCTGGGGACAGCCGTGTGAAATGGATCACATCCGGGCCTTCGCCAAGGAGAAGGATTTGATGGTGCTTGAGGACGCCGCACATGCCCACGGCGCCAGCATGCAGGGTAAGAAAATGGGGACTTGGGGCGACCTGGCCATCTTCAGCTTTCAGGCCAGCAAAGCTCTGCCGACCGTGGAGGGCGGCATGGGGATGTACCAGACCCGCTTGCACTATGAGCGCGCCACGGCGTTCGGCGAATACTCGATGCCGGAACACTTTCCGGCCGATAGCCCCGTCCATCGCTATGCCGGGACGGGATTTGGCCAGAAGTATCGCATGCATCCGTTCGCCGCCGCTGTCGGCCGCGTTCAACTCCGCACCTTGGACGCAACCAGCGCCCTGGTGGAAAGGAACGTTCGCCGGCTGAATGATCGCCTGATCCAGTTAACCGGGCTCAGTGAGCCCCGCTGCCGCTCCGACCAGAAACGCGCCTACTATTACCGCAACATGCTGCTGCTCGACTCCGCCAAAGCCGGCTTCTCCCGCGATGCCCTGGTCAAAGCTCTCCAAGCGGAAGGCGTCCACGTCTCCACCTGGGTGTACCCCGAACAACATAAGCTCATGATTTACTCCGAACCCAAGTGGTGGCACCATCCCCCGACAATTCCCACCTCCATGCCGGGAAATGACTACATCAATAACCAGCATTTCTTCCTGCCGCTCATGTACGCCGAGGCCGACGACGTGATCGAGCAGTACGTCACCGCATTTCAAAAGATTTGGGCACACCGCGCGCAAGTGGCGTGAAGAGCAGGGGAAGAGCTGAAAGTCGAAAGTTGAGAGTTGAGAGTCCAGAATCGCCGCGGTCGAAAATCGCCGAGGTGGCTCACTCCTCCCATTCGATATATACGCCCAACCAAACCGGCTGCCGCGGGTGGCTCATATAATGCGGGGTGTTGTCCGTGGATGGAGCACATACATAAAATGCAACGTATGCGCCGCAGGCGAATACGGCTCCCTGGAATATCGAGGCCGCGCCCCCCAATGTGTGTCGCGATGGAAAGGCCGGCGAGCGGACCTTGCGCTACATTTTCTCTTGCGTGCCTCCCGCTGGTGGCCGCCCCCCCCCCCCAGGGATGGCAGCGCCGATGGCCAAACCCTCCTGTGATAGACTCGCTCACATCGGCTATCGGCAGTGTCGGGTGAGAAGATGAATCAATTCACCGACTTTGAAGAATAAGGAAGAGCAGTGACGTGTGACGAGTGCCGAGCAAGGGCAAAGCCCGAAGGACCGAAAGGGACCGGGGGGCACGATTTCCTTCATCCGGCCGCGCACACTCCCCCACTTCGGCTATCGACAGCGTGGGGTGAGTGCATGAATGATTTTGTCGAGTGGGGAAGCGCCGACGGGCAGTGATAAGTGACGAGAAAGAGGCAAAGCCCGATGGAGGCAAGGCGGGTCGGTAGCCCCGTTCACATCCCCACGGGCGGCCCACTCCCCCACTTCGGTTATCGACAGGATCGGGTGAAAAGATGAATCAATCTACTGAGTTCGAAAACCGCAAATCACCCATCGCCGATCGCAAATTCGCCGATCTGCCGATAGCTCAACGGCCCGAGGGCAACATGACACGCCGCGAATTGTTTGAACGTATGGGGAAATCCGCGATCACGGGGGCGCTGGCCACCTCACCGGCGGCCAGCGGTGCGGCGGATGCGCAAGGCAGGGAAGCAGCGTCGGCTCCGCCTCCGAGCCATCTGCCGGGCAGCGAGCCCTTAACCCGGGAGGGAGATCTTGCCGCCCAGATGGTGGAGGGCATCCACCGCTATTTGGCCGGCCTAACTGCGGCTTCGGTGGAAAAGCGCGATGCGCTTTGGAATCGGGATTACTCTTCGCGAGCCGCCTACGAAGCGTCCGTCGCCTCCCAGCGGGAGCGATTTCGGCAAATCATCGGGCTCATTGACCCACGGATCCCTTTTTCTGTCCCACAACTGGAAATCACCGTAGGCGGACCTTCGCTGGTGGCTGCGGGCGATGGGTACAAGGTC